>Ga0209185_1000082_pt1 | contig 146604 bp, 124 predicted proteins | sample SidtaG_2_FD_187425 | JGI IMG/M metagenome (GOLD analysis project Ga0209185, IMG submission 187425) | Marine algal microbial communities from Sidmouth, United Kingdom - Sidmouth_Asex2 metaG (SPAdes) (version 2) | ecosystem: Host-associated > Algae > Red algae > Unclassified | place: Sidmouth... | reverse complement strand
TTAGTTTGGCTTGATGGTGCCAAGCATCTCATCAAGCTCAACAGCAGGCAGCAACTTATCGTGCCGTTCCTTGGGAAGGGCTGTGAAAAATATTATCTGCTCTGCTAGCTAGCCTGCTGAATGTAGGTTTTAACACTGACAGCGACTCCTTCTGGCCCAATGAAATCCAGGAGGGTCTGAAAATCTTGCAATAGGGTGCCGGGTTCAGTATTGCTGATGGTCAGCGCCTGGAGCAGTTTAATATCTGCTTCTGGTAATGGAGGGGCTTCATCCAGGGCGGCTGTCATCATTTCAGACCGCAGAGATCTCAAGAAGTTTCCGGGGCCAGCGTTGGGTGCTGATGCATTGGCATCGAGTAAGTCTGCCATCTGCTCAGCAGCTTCAACGATCTTTCCCATCAGGTCTATAGGGTTGACCTGTGCTCCCACTTCAGGCAAGTCAACGCCCATCAAATCTAGAAATTTCTGCACATCTGGCGGTGGCGCTGTCATCGGGTACGTCGGGGCAGCAGGCATGAGGGGGTTACTCTGAGGGTCAGTTTGAATCCGCTGATTGTATTCAGCTTGAAATGCCTCAACGTCTGCTTGATTGGTCATGTCATAGCCAGCTTGCGTTCCCTGCATCATGAAGTTTTTGGCAATACCACCTCGGGCTGGGTCAAACATCCAGTCTGTAAACTTGTCTTGGATGGAGAGGAGATACTTTGCGATCGCACCGCCGCTACGCAACTTATATTCCTGTTTTAAGAAGGTCCAAAAGGCTACCAGCTCCGGGATGGCATCCTCAGTTTCACTCGGATCGAGCAAGGTCAGCTTCCGAGGCAGGATATCCTCCATAATGACTTGGACATCACCCTTAGTCATTTTGGGCAGGGTAAATTCGCCGTAGTTATAGGCCATTTCGATGAAGGTGCCAATCCAAAAGCCGCCTTCGGGATACTTTCTGGCATGGGCATCCCCAATCTCTGATGCCAAAAACGCATTCATGACTGTGATGATGTAGTCTTCTAACAACGGTTCAACGTCATCATAGGTAAGGCCGTTGAGCTGACGAATATCAAAAGGCATGGCTCAGTTACTCAAAGAAGTTACCTAGAGAATACTGATATTTAAGAGGTGCTTCAAGGCTTGGCGATCATCTGGGGTCGTTGGAGGCGATCGCAGCTCGTACCTCATATATTGAATCTGAAGTCCTTGCTCTTCCTTCAGGTTTGCTCGCTAGATATTTAAGACTCACCGACCTCCTGTTAGAGTTTGGCCCCAATCTGGGGATGCCTCACCCTCGATCTATGGGCGATCGCCTATTGGAGTTAAGGGTAAAGAGTAAAGAAGAAATTGCCAGGGTGTTTGACTGCACCCTGATCGGCGAAAAAATTGTAATACTGCATTGCTTTGTCAAGAAAACTCAAAAGACTCCCAATCGTGAACTTAAGATTGCCCGTCGTCGATTAAAAGAGGTAATAGACCATCCCTATCAACTTTGCAGAAATATGCCAAGGCTGTGGGCTGTCGGTTAGAGATGAAGTTAATTCCAGATCAATAGTTTCTGATCAAAAACAATCTAAGCTGCATTCATAGCGTCAAGAAAAACCCAACAATAGGCTCTCTACCGATTCACCACTCGGTTATAAATCTGCTCATTCACCTTAGCCGATTGCCACAAATCCACCATCGGCTCCGGGTAATCCCGCCCCACTATAAATCCAAACATCTCTTTTTCCAACGCCGTCAACTGCCAAGGCGTTTGCACCTGCCCCCCCGGTATATTCTCCAGCTCTGGTAACCAATGGCGTACATAATCGCCTTGGGGGTCATAATCCTTCGCTTGTTTGACAACATTGAAAAACCGAAACCCACGGGCATCATTGCCTACCCCTGCCGCATAATTCCAGTTGCCCCAATTGCTGCACACATCATAGTCAATCAGGCAAGATTCAAACCATTCTGCTCCCATATGCCAATTCAGGCCCAAATTCTTGGTCAGAAAGCTGGCTACATTTTGCCGTCCCCGATTAGACATAAACCCTGTTGCTGCTAGCTCCCGCATATTGGCATCAATTAGCGGCAATCCTGTTTGGCCTGTTTGCCATTGTTCGAACATCTGGCGATCATCATGCCAAGGCAGCGCCAATCCCTGAATGCCTGATAGGCGAAAGACTCGCTTGCCATGCTTGGCACAAATAAACCGAAAATAATCCCGCCACAACAGCTCAAAAATTAGCCAGTACGTAGAATTATTGGCCACCCGCTCTTGTTCATAGGTTTTCACCTGCTGGTGAATATAGCGAGGCGACATACAACCCAAAGCCAGCCAAGGCGAAAACTTGGTGGAATCATACGGATGCAACATGCCGTTGCGGGTTTCTTTATACTGCTTCAGACAATCCTGCTCCCAGAGATAGTCTTGTAAGCGTGCCAGACCCGCCGTTTCTCCCCCTCGAAATTGGATCATGGCTCTAGGATCCGGTACCGGGGTAGACAATCCCCAATCTTCTAGTTGGGGTAACTCCCCTGATTCGATATCAGGCAGAGCAGAGAAAGCTAGCGGTGTCGGAAACGGCGCTTTGGGTTTAGCCGATTTCTCAACCCACTTACGAAACTGAGTGAATACCTCCGGCAGTTCTCGGATGGGACAGGGAAGCTGCTCAGGATGATAGAGCGTACTGCTCCAAAATCGCAGGCATTCGATGCCTAGTTCAGCTAAAGCGCTACGGAGGCGGTTTTCTACTTCAACCTCCTCTGAAGTCACTTCTCGGTTGAAATAGACTGCTTTGGCATCCAAGGCTTGGGCCAACTGGGGCAGAATGATCTCAGGATGGCCCTGTCGAAGGATCAGATCGCTGTGCCGTTCCCGCAAGGAATGCCGCAAATCGGCCACGCTCTCCAGCAAAAACTGGGCGCGAAACGGACCTGTTTTAGGAAAGCCAAAGGGCGTTTGTCCAAACTGACGGGGGTCAAAACAATAGCAAGGAATAATCTCAGCATGAGAACGCACCGCCTGATAAAGAGGGGCATGGTCATGGAGACGTAGATCATTCCGAAACCAGACTAGAATGCGATGGCCTAGAGTCGGTTGAAAACCATCGCTCATGGTTATCCTCCTGGTGGCGTTACTCCGCTCACAGGTTGGGCATAGCTGGTTGCCCGTTGCAGGGCTACGAGGGCTCGGTTGTAATCCAAAATTGCGGCAACTAGGTTGCCGCGGGATTGGGTCAAAGAGGTTTCAGCACTGGTGACATCCAGTTGAGTACCAATACCAGCTGTTGAGCGCAGACGAGCTAAGGCTAAACTTTCTTCAGCCAGTTGTACACTACTTTGGGCGGTATTGATATTCCTTAAGTTGGCGGCAAGGTTGCTATAGGCTTGCTCTACCTCAAACCGCAGTTGGTTTTTAGTATCAGCAAATTGAGTCTCTGCGATCGCAATGTTTTCTTCCTGCTGAGCTGCCCTAGATTTGGCCGCCTTACCATCAAAGAAATTGATCGAAACTTGCACACCCAGAGCATACCCAAAGGCACCAGAAACATCATCATCCAGTTCATCTGCCACATCCACATTGGCAAAGGCTTGGAGTTGGGGTTTATTGGCAGCTAGAGCAATCCGACGTTGTTCTTCGGCAACATCCCGTTGAGTGAGAATTTGCGCCAGTTCGACCCGATTTTGGAGGGCCAGAATAATGCTTTCCTCTAGACTTAGCAACCACCCTCCAGCAATCGTGACCTGATCGGCAGCGACCAAGTTGACCGTTTCTTTGACATTCAAACGTTGAGCCAACTGCCGTTGAGCAATGGCCTGCAAATTTCGGGCTTGTGTCTCATTTTGAACGGTATCGGCCAACTGCACTTCGGATTGGAGAACATCAAACTTTGTCCCTAGTCCAGCTTCTTCCCTGGCTTCAGCCACCTCTAGACTGGCTTTCGCATTACGAACGGCATCCTTGGCGACGGCAATTAACGCCGCAGATTGCTGAAGATTGTAATAATCATTCGCCACGTCCAGCCGCAACTGCTCCAGTTGACGCTTGATCTCCAACTCGGAACCTTTTACTTGGGCTTTAGCAGACCCAATCTGACCTGATCGTAATCCCGAGGTATAGATATTGTAATTGGCCGAGACGGTCCCACTAATCAAGTTAGAGACCTCTCCAAAGGTTCCCTGGCTTTGGGCAAGTGCAGCTAAGGGTTGGAGGGGGGTGACGCTAGAGATGGCAATCGGAGCTGCGCTGGTATTGGCTCGCAACTGTAACTGCTGGATTTGTTGATCAAAAATTTGCTCTTGTACCTGATTTTGATCTTGTTGAAGTCGTGACTGCAACTGCTGGATCTGAATCGAGAGCTGTTGTTGAGATTGGAGTTGTTGATTTTGTAAATTTTGCAGCGTCCGCTGTTGAACCTGCGCTTGGGATTGAGCATCAACCTGAATGGGCGTTGGGTTGACGACAAAGGTGGCAGAATCGGTACGAGTTAGGGCCGATTGCACACTAACGGTCGGCCAATTGGCTGCCTGAGCCTGTTGCAAAAAAGCCTGATTTTGCTGAAGTTGCAACTCTGCTACTTGTAGATTCAGGTCATTTCTTAAGGCCAGCTCGTAGGCTTGTTGTAGAGTAATAGGCTGATTTAGATCAATCGCCACCCCGTTAGGTTGGGTGGGAATATCTAGCTTTTTTGTGTCTCGATTGAGTTGGGGTTCAGTTCGTTGGGATGCAGGGACTGCGGTATCAACAGGTTGTCCCAGTGCCATTTTACCAGGCACCCCAGTCAGGATCATTCCTAAACCGGCCACCATCAGAGACTTGTGGATCACCATACTGCTGGACCAATCAATGCTTTGCTCATAAGCTGTGCGAATCGGTTTTAATTCTGCCCTAAACCATTCAAGATAGCAAAACCAGTTTAGACCATTCCCTGTTTTTATCTGAGTCGATCTATAGGATCATCCTAGAGTATAGTTTCGTACCCTATCTCTAGAGCGAAAAGACTAAGACGACGCCATCTGCCAGGGGAAAGACTCTACTGCCTGGGCAGGAATTGGGGCTGAAACCCAATCCGTCTGCCACGGCCCGCCACCGATTTCCAAGCCACAAAGATGACTATGAGCTTTAAGAATCTGGGTCACTCCCTGAGCATGATAGCGCCTTAAGGTGAGGGTGACACGGCCATGCATGGTGTCCTTGCAAATGAAAACTAGGCCATTTTGAGTCGGGGCTCTTAGGGGTGTTCCGGGGCGATCGCAACTGGCCCGCACTTCAATTTCATACTCCGAGTTATGCGCTTGCATCGTCCATTCTCCCCAAGGGGAAACGCACCAGGATATTTCGGCATTCCAGGGTGCAAACTCGTAGAATTGCCCTTGATGGTGAACCCCCATCAATCCCACCGATTCCATCCACCACAATACTCCCCGCCGACCAGCAGCAGCCGTTAAAGCTAAGTCCGGCTGGTCAGCAAAGCAATTGCAATTAATCCAGAACCATTTCTGAGGAAAGGCACCTCCCCAATTTTTTTCGGCATAGGCAGGTGCTTTTTCAAATACATAGCGTTGCCCTTGCCAGTCTATCCATCCCGTGGCCTGACCATGAGCCATCATCACTTGCCACCCAGGCTCAAAAATGGGTAAAAACGAGAGTAGCCCTCCTGTTGATTTAGGGGATTTACCGCCCTCTCCCCAGGCATATACGGGTTGAATGTGGTATTGCCAGTGGGCTTCTTGCTCGGTGCCCGGATCGCGAAGGTGGCCCTGATGCCAGGTGTTTGTACCCTGGTACCCTTGGGTCACATGACTATCAAATTGCTCCGGCATTAAAAATTGAGGACGCTGCCAAGGCGTAGGGTGCCCCCAATGCCCTAACCCCAATGGCCCCATCCCGGTCGGCGCTCCCCAAGACCAAAATTGCCCTACATCGGCAAATGTCCGACAGAAGTAACTATCTTCTGGACCCAGAATTTGGGCCGCACCGCCGCTATGGGGTTGTCCTCCCATCGGATCTTCAATGGAGTACATGAAAGCGAAGGTCTGGTTCAATTCCGGTAAAGTGACCCGATAATACCAGCCTTCGAAAAATCGACGCTGACTGCCATCCCAGTGGTAGCCACTATGGGGGGTGATTAAGGTTTTGGGCAGCGTATCCATAGGAAACCAGAATGGAGCCTAACCTTGATGGTCAATGTTTGGATTTTCTATTGACGATGAAACATCTTATTTCATCATAAGATTCTGGCTGCGAGGACGATGGGGAAATAAGAATAAAAAAAGGTTTGCCTCAGGTGGGCTCACGAGGAGCTAAGGAGCAGTACTCCTAAGGCAAACGCTATCCCAAAACATGCAGTGTCATTGCCAACAGTCGAGCGCTAGCCCATCAGTTGAATACATTCTGCACTTTTCTGCTCAGAGCTTCGACGGTGCTTAATTAAGGGGTAGGAGGGGTTGGTGCTGTGTCAGGAGCGGCCTCAGGTGTAGGTGTGGGAGCTGACGGAGTAGGCACGGTGGGCGCTACACCAGGAGCAGTAGGCGTACTAGCAGGCGCTGTGGAGGAAGCATCTGCTTTCACGCAGTTGAGCGTTCTGAGGGTTGCAGCCGCGGCATAATTGCGCTGAGCTGATTCATCTGGAGAAAACGCCTGTCCTTTTTCATTCAAGGGTGAAGCCACCCCACAATAGCTAGACATCTCTGTGATCACGGCTGCGGCCCAGTGATTGCTTGTATCTGTAAAGTTAGTAGCGGTTTGCTTTTCGACCAACTGGGTATCCAATTTGGCTAAAGATTTCGCATAGATAGCTGCCTGCTTCAGGACTGCCATCATTTCCGCTCGGGTTACTTTCCGATCCGGCTGAAAGGTGCCATCGGGATATCCTTCCACAATCTTGTTCTGCTGAGCAAAGGCAATCTTGGCGGCGCTCCAGCGGTCTGTCGCCACATCAGGATAAGGATTACTGCTGATTGTGCTGGGAATCTCAAAAGTAGTGCCAGGAATATTTTTCAGTGATTCTAAAATCATCGACACTAACTGTTCCCGCGTCAGTGACTCTAACGGTCTAAACGTATTGTCTTCAAATCCGGCAATGAATTTGAGAGAGACAGCCTGAGCGATTTCCTTGAGGTAAATATCATTTTCGACATCTGGGAAAGGAACGGCACTGATGCCTTTAGAAAGGTAGACATGACCTAGGGTTTTTTTCTTAAAGGTACGCTTAGTTAAGCGCCACTCAGGATCAAGCTCGATCTTGGCGAATCCTGTGGTTAAGCCATTTGTTCGCCCTAATTCGATGACCTGATCACCCCCAGCCTTAGAGTCAGGGACGCCCACTAACACCATATCGTTTTCGGTCTTGCGAATTTGGAGCAGGTAGCGGAGCCCTAGGTCCTCACCATCTATGCGGATGGAGTAGCCATTACTATCGACGCTGCGACCACATAGTCCCGTGAAATCAAAACTCAATAAGAGGGGATCAATGATGACTGGACCCGTGCTACTTTCGCTCCAGCATTGCTTATCTGGAGAAATTTGTTCCAGAATGAGCAATTGATGTAGACCGCTGGTGCCAACAGGAGCGGCGACGAGAACAAATTTGGACTGATCGATTTCTTTCTCGCTATAGGTGACTGCTGCTGCCTCCAGGTTGGGCAAGCTGACTGCGAGCGTGGTGGCAACTGTGGCTGTGGTGGCAAAGGCCAGTAGCTGAGCAATGGGACGTAGAGATAATTTCATGGTTTGGGTTCTACTGAGAGCAGGTTAAGCAAAAGGATCCAGCCCCTGTGACGACAAGCAATAACGATCTTGTTCCAGGACGCTGATTCAAGTCGAGAGTTTATCACGCTAAATCCTCTGTTTCTTCCCATTCCACAAAAATATACTTAAGTTTTGCGTCTTGATTCAGAGGGTTGCTGGGGACGATACCATCGCCAGAGACGATTCGGACTGACCCCCAGGTAGTAAAGGCTTAAGATCAACCAGTTGCGTAGGGTACAAGCGATAATTCCTTCTTGTTCCCAACGGCGGGGAGACACTAAAACGCGATCGCGCACAATCCAAATCGGAAGATGATGCCGCTTCAAAGCCTGCATCAGAGCCACATCCTCCATAATGGGTATATTTGGAAAGCCCCCCATTTTCATAAACGTTGAGCGATAGATAAAAATGGCCTGATCGCCATAGGGAATACGAGTCAGGCGCGATCGCCAAGACGCCAGATGGCCGATCCATTGCAAACTGGGTCGAGAGCTATCAATGCCAAGGTCAAACGCTCCTGCTGGAGCCTGTTGCAAAACCTTTTGAATTTGGGTAAATGCCTGATCGGGCAACAGAGTATCTGCATGTAAAAACAAAAGCGTCGATGCTTGCGCAATCTTAGCGCCCGCATTCATTTGCGAGCCGCGACCCGCTGGTGCGATGATTCCCCGGGCCTCTGCGGGTAGATGCTGAACGGTTGAACCCTCTGGATCTCCATCTACTACAATCACCTCATAGGTAAAGTCCGCTGCCACCCGCTGCAGGTGATGGAGACAAGTCGTGATACTGAGCCCCTCATTCAGGACAGGAATAATAATCGATAGTTCAGGTGGTGCCGAGTCCAAAGCGATCATGATGTTGCTGGAGGTACACCCTACTCTCCAAGTGCAGGGCAGATTGCTGGAGTCGCTGATGAAAGTGGTGTAAATCCTCTATGGTGTCGATATCATACCAAGTGGGGAGTTGAGTGACATCCTGTGACTGCAAAATTTTCAATGTCTGTTCGTAGACCCTAGACGTACTCCAAGGCATATCTTTGAAAACGGCTGGGGTGTAATTTTCGGGTGTGAATCCTAAGGCATAATAGCCACCATCATCACTAGGACCAATGACAACTTGCTGTTGTTTGAGAGCTGTGATACCTGTTTTGAGGTAAGACAGAGGTAAGTCAGGACTGTCGCTACCCGTAATTAAAGCCCCTCTATAGCCCAACTCGAAACTAGTGGTAAAGGCATGGGCCATCCGGTCTCCCAAGTCACCGTCTACTTGAGGATAGTAACGATGGTGTGGTCCTAACCAAGTACTGACAGGCTTTTGGGCATCGGCCGGGGCAAAGAAAATAAGCTGATCAAGTCCTAGTTGCTGGGTAGTTTGGAGTAAATCTCTAGCAAAACATCGATACAGCGCTGCTGCTTCTGCAAATCCAATTACCCGTCCCAAACGGGATTTGACCCTTCCTGGAACCGGATTTTTAACGAATAATAGCAGGCAAAGCGGGAGACTGGAGGCAGACCTGTTCGGGGCAATCATGAAAACGTGTCATTGAGCCGGATGTCTTTATCATATCGGCTCTAAACTGCCTTTAAATGCGTTGCTACTGTTCTTCGATGACGATAGGACCTGAGGGCAGAGCACAGATGATTTTCCAAGGTCCGGTGTGTGCAGCGGCTCACCTGATGTTGGTCAGTATTGGTAAAAAACCAGTCACAGCGCCATAAGTGGCGTTGACAGGTCAGAACCCACTGTTGTCCTTCGAATTCAAAGTGGGCCATAAAGTGAGAATGACGTAGACCCTGTTCATTGAGTTGAATCGTCAAGTCTAGTCCTTTTTGTAGTTTGGTACTGAGGGCACGATCAAGTTCTTGGTGAAAGGCGGCGCGTAAATATACTAAGCGCCGCCGATACCGAATTGCCATTCTGAGTTTGCGTTGCTGATACCGTTGACAGTGATTGAAATAGACCTGATCAATCTTGTTTGAGATATAGGGTTGCGGGGGGGAAACAGGGGTAAAACTGGGGTGTGTCACTTTAGTCTCCTCACGATGGTCTAAATTAGTACATTTGTACTTTATCTATATCTAACCACTCTGTCAATCTGGAGATGGTGTGATGATGACAAACCTAGGATTTGGGTGACTATACCATATGTAGTTAAAGTAATCTGTTTTAGCACTACATATAGTGCTTCCCACCCATTAGCCACGAAAAAGAGGCTTTGCTAGTCAGCAAAGCCTCTGGAGTGATTGAAAGACAAATGCAGAGATCTAACACATCGGTTGCATTAAGATTTGCACTGAAGGTTGATTATGCGATCGCAGCCATTTTCACATCGTTGGTATTTAGGATTTCTTGCAATTCATCCGAATCAACAGTTTCCTTTTCCACCAAACGACCCGCGATTTCATCCAACACTATGCGATTAGCAACCAACACTTCCTTGGCTCGCCGATAAGCTTGGTCAACAAGATTACGCACTTCATCGTCGATTGTAGAAGCCGTCTCCTCAGAGAAATCTCGCTCACTCATGATGTCGCGACCCATAAAAGGATTGCCTTGTTGACGTCCTAGGGCAACTGGGCCTAAGCGATCGCTCATGCCAAACCGCATAATCATTTGTCGAGCCACCCGCGCCACTTGCTGGAGGTCATTGGAAGCGCCTGTGGTGACTTCTTCTTCACCAAAGATGATTTCTTCAGCAATCCGGCCGCCTAAGGCGACAGCCATTTGATTCTGAAGGTAGCTGCGGCTATAGAGGCCAGAGTCCATTTGGTCTTCGTTCGGTGTAAACCAGGTGAGACCGCCAGCTCGTCCCCGAGGGATAATGCTAATTTTTTGGACGGGATCGTAGTCTGGCATCAAGGCACCCACTAAAGCATGACCCGCTTCGTGATAGGCCACCAAAGTCTTGCGACGCTCGCTCATCACCCGATCTTTCTTTTCAGGTCCAGCTAAGACACGATCAATGGCATCGTTGACTTCATCCATCGAAATCTCAGTCAGATTTCGGCGAGCCGCGAGAATAGCTGCTTCATTCAATAAATTAGATAAATCGGCACCCGTAAACCCAGGTGTCCGCCGAGCCATTTTCTCCAAGTCCACATCTTTGGATAAGGTTTTACCCCGAGCATGAACATTGAGAATTTCGCGACGGCCCTTGTAATCAGGACGATCAACCACAACCTGGCGGTCAAATCGACCTGGTCGCATTAACGCCGCATCTAGAACATCAGGACGGTTCGTGGCGGCAATGATGATAATGCCAGTATTGCCTTCAAAACCATCCATCTCGGTTAGCAACTGGTTGAGGGTTTGTTCCCGCTCATCGTTGCCACCGCCTAGACCCGCTCCTCTTTGGCGACCCACTGCATCGATTTCATCAATAAAGACGATACAAGGCGCGTTGGTTTTGGCTTGCTCAAATAGGTCTCTGACCCGAGAGGCGCCAACCCCCACAAACATTTCTACAAACTCAGAACCAGAGATGGAGAAAAAGGGAACGCCTGCCTCCCCTGCAACTGCTTTAGCGAGTAGGGTTTTACCGGTTCCAGGCGGACCCACGAGCAGGACTCCTTTAGGAATTTTGGCACCAACAGCGGTAAAACGGTCTGCATTTTTGAGGAAGTCAACCACTTCTGTCAGTTCCAGTTTGGCTTGCTCAATCCCAGCTACATCGTTAAAGGTGACTTGGGTTTGGGGTTCCATTTGGACTCGGGCCTTGGACTTACCAAAGTTCATGGCTTGGTTGCCGGGGCCAGACTGAGCCCGGCGGAACAGAAAGAATAGTCCGACCAACAATAAGACAGGCACCAAAAATGTGCTGAGAGCCTTAAACCAAACGCCTTCTTCAGCTTGGGGAAGGACAGCAATATCAACCCCTTCCTTGGTCAAAATGTCGATAAAGTCGGGATCTGGTGGCAGGTTGACAATGATTGTGCTCTCACCCGCCTTGACTTCAGCGATCGTGCGATCCGCGCTGATGCGAATCTTTTCAACGTTGTTATTCTCTACTTCTTCCATCAGCTTGCTGTAACGCCAAGTTGGGTTATCAGCAGGCTGACGATCTAGCAAAGCTGTCCCTAATGCCAAGACAACAATGGCTAGCAGTGCGTATAATCCTGCATTTCTCCACCGCTTATTCACGGATTTCAATCCTCCAGGTATCAGAATGAGGCGATGCGATCGCGACATTAACTAATGTTAACCCATTCTCCAAGGGCGGGGTTAGCTACTGGCAATCACGCTGTTATCAGGATTAACTAAACGCAGGAGTTTTTGCTTGATTTGGGTGTCATAAACACTCCACTTCAACTTGGCAAAATCTGAGTTTTCGTTCAGACCCGATAAAAAGCCCATCGGAATTTCAAACCCACCTGCCAGTGAGCGACCCCCACCAAAGAACCGGCCTTGGGGATCTTGACCAAAGGCTTCTTTAATGAACTCATCGGGATCAAGCGTTAGTTTCGTGGTCCGCAAAGAACCGACGACGAGTTCTAGATCCTCGTCTTCATCGTGGACAATGCCGTAGACGACGGCTGTATGCACATTGTCTTCTGTCACTAAAAAGTCAGCGGCTTGGGGAATGGCATCCCGGTTTTCATATCTAAGAAACCCGACCCCAGCAATCGTAACGTTGTTGTAGACATTGCGATTCTTAAGGGCACTCTCGATCACGTCCATCACCTGCTTGGAACGAGAAGATTGCAGAACCATATTGAGGAGTTGGCTATCGTAGAAGCGACTCAGATAAGCAGCCGCTAGAAAATCTTCTTCCTGGGCCTGCCGCAAATAATTGGTATCAGAGCGCAGTCCATGCATCAATGCAGTTGCACAGTTAACATGCTCGCTGTCACTGCTATCAAACTCCAACAGCCCCGCCCGCAAATATTGGGTCATGATTGTGGCTGTTGACCGGGTATTGGGACGAACATCTGTGAATTCAGCTTCAATTCCTTCTTGCAGGCTATGGTGATCGATGATCACGGTGATGGGAATGCCTGAGGCTTGAATGATGGGTACCAGCTGGCTAGTCGTACCTTGGTTATCAATTAAGACACAACCTTGATAGGACGATAAATCTTTCCCCTTTGTTTTTGGAGATTGACAGGCCCAGCGTTGAATGGGGAGGCTGGTTAGTTTAACTAAAGCTACATTCTCTTGGTGACTCAGGGTACCTGCATACAAAATCTCACATTGGATATCGTACTGCTCAGCAATCAGCTTATAGGCCCAGGCAGAGGATAAAGCATCCGGATCGGGAAAATCTTGAAGAATGACGAGTTGAGAATCGCCTCGATGACTTTCTAAGTGGTTTTTAAAGGCCTCTGAGCGTTGTTCTCGTGCCCGACTATTCAAGCTAGTGAGAGTATTTGTCGAGCGAGACCCTCCTTTTTCAGCCGTCTTTATTGTGGCTGGACGGGGGTCTGCAGTGATGTCAACTGACTTCAAAGAAGTTGAAACCATAATAAAAACCTAAATTTGGGGAGGAGGATTCAGATCAAACAGTAGATTTGGACAAATTTGCCTTAAAAGGGTAAAGCTGACTTTGAAGGGTATCATGATTCGTTGGGCTTGGGATCGGTGTTGACCCTGCTGAATCTTTAGCGATCGCACCCATCACCCCTGTCTTATATTTTAGTCTGTGTAGTCTATAGTCTTATTGTGAGGATACCCCTAAATCATCTGGGCAGAACTTTGCAACAGCGCCTCTACCGCTGCCGGCGATGCTCCCTTACATGCCAATGACGTATTTGCGCCATTCTTGATGAACACCACTGCGCAGATGTTTAGTCACTTCGAAATATAAACTGCTGTAAGGCCGACGGGGAGTTTGCTTCAGCTTCATGCGGGCTTCAGGAGGGGTTCGATTTCCCTTCTTAACATTGCAGCGTACGCAAGCGGTCACTATATTCTCCCAAGCATCGCCCCCGCCTCGCGATCGCGGCATCACATGATCCAGTGTCAAATCGTCCCCAGCATGGCCACAGTACTGACAGGTATGACTATCACGGTGCAGGAGATTACGGCGGGTAAGCGGAATTTCTTTATAAGGGACACGCACGTACTGGCGCAGTCTAATCACCGTTGGTAGAGGGAAGTCCCGATACACAAATTTGCCATTGTGTTCGACCTGCTCTGCTTTTTCTTTCAGGACCAAAACAACCGCTCGACGCCAACTGGTGATATTTAGCGGTTCATAGGAAGCATTCAGAACGAGAACTTTGCCCATGGATCCTTTTCCAAGGAGATCTGATACAGATAGTAGCATATGGCCGATGAAACCCATTAAGTGGTAGCGGTTAGCCCGTCTTTAGCCATCGGTAAATACACCTGAAACATTACGGTTGTCCTGACTACAGATTCCAGTCCGGCTGTCTATAGTGGTTAATGTGTTCACAGTGCAACACAGGTTTTTGAGGTCTTGGCGATATCAATTGGGTGATTGTTTTTGATTGATAGAGATCAGTCGCTTCTTACAGGATGCTGATCTACTGCTGTCGTCCACCTGATGCTGATCGGCTCGATACGATGAGCTGAAACCGTCTAGACCAGGTTCGGTAAATACGCCTTCAATATCTGGCTAGGAGAGCCAAGTATAGAAGTAAGTTAATGAGCCCAAGGCGCTTGCTTATTAGTACAAATATACTAGTATCTTCGTCGATGGACGTTTCTGAACGCTGGTCATTGACCTGTTTTGCTTAACAGACGATTTTTAGAAGGAGCCTGAAGAAACCTATGGCAAAAGTTGTTGGAATAGATCTAGGAACTACCAACTCCTGCGTCGCAGTGATGGAAGGGGGTAAGCCCACCGTCATTGCTAACGCAGAAGGATTCCGCACAACCCCCTCCGTTGTCGCTTTTGCAAAAAACGGAGATCGACTGGTTGGCCAAATTGCTAAACGCCAGTCGGTGATGAATCCCGAAAATACGTTCTACTCTGTCAAACGCTTCATTGGTCGTCGTCAAGACGAAGTCACCCATGAAACGACTGAAGTATCCTACAAGATACTCAATGAAGGTGGCAGCATTAAAATAGACTGCCCTTCTACGGGCAAAAAGTTTGCTCCTGAAGAAATTTCGGCTCAGGTTTTACGCAAACTAGTTGACGATGCTAGTAAGTATTTGGGAGAGAAAGTAACCCAGGCCGTGATTACGGTCCCGGCCTACTTCAATGATTCCCAACGGCAGGCCACCAAAGACGCGGGTAAAATTGCGGGCGTAGAAGTGCTGCGGATCATTAACGAACCCACAGCCGCTTCCCTGGCCTATGGGTTGGATAAAAAGAGTAATGAAACCATCCTTGTCTTTGACCTAGGAGGAGGCACCTTCGACGTTTCCGTCCTGGAAGTGGGTGATGGTGTGTTTGAAGTGCTGTCTACCTCCGGTGATACTCACTTGGGTGGAGATGACTTTGATAAAAAAATTGTGGATTACTTAGCCGCAGAATTCCAAAAAACTGAAGGGATTGATCTACGCAAGGATAAGCAGGCCCTGCAACGGCTCACTGAAGCTGCCGAGAAAGCTAAAATTGAGCTATCTAACGTCACCCAGGCCGATATCAATCTACCGTTTATTACGGCGACTCAGGATGGTCCTAAGCACTTAGATACCACCCTCACCCGAGCCAAATTCGAGGAGCTTTGCTCTGACTTGATCGATCGCTGTCGGATTCCAGTGGAGAATGCGGTCCGGGATGCCAAGATTGATAAGAGTGCTCTAGATGAAGTGGTGATGGTGGGTGGATCCACCCGGATTCCTGCGGTTCTGGAAGTTGTGAAAAAGGTTCTGGACAAAGAGCCTAACCAATCTGTGAACCCTGATGAGGTGGTCGCGATTGGTGCCGCGATTCAAGCCGGTGTCTTAGCAGGCGAAGTCAAGGATATTCTCTTGCTCGACGTCAGTCCCCTCTCCTTGGGGGTCGAAACCCTAGGGGGTGTGATGACCAAGCTTATTCCCAGAAATACCACGATTCCTACCAAGAAGTCGGAAGTCTTCTCGACGGCTGTGGATGGCCAAACCAATGTGGAGATTCATGTTCTCCAGGGTGAGCGGGAAATGTCTACCGATAACAAGAGTTTGGGAACGTTCCGCTTAGACGGCATTCCACCAGCACAGCGAGGCGTGCCTCAGATCGAAGTCACTTTTGACATTGATGCCAATGGTATTCTCAACGTTACGGCCAAAGAAAAAGGCACGGGCAAAGAGCAATCCATTAGTATCACAGGCGCTTCTACTTTGTCCGATACCGAAGTCAGCCAGATGGTCCAAGATGCGGAGCAAAATGCATCTGTGGATAAGGATCGGCGTGAGAAGATCGAGACGAAAAATCAAGCCGATACCTTGGTCTATCAATCTGAGAAGCAATTGTCAGAGTTAGGCGATAAGGTTTCCAGCGAAGATAAAGAAAAAGCGGAAGGTTTGATCAAGGATCTCAAAGAGGCGATCGCGAGCGAAAACTATGAGACGATGCAGTCTCTAACCACGGAGTTACAGCAGGCACTCTATAGCATTAGCAGTCAGCTCTATCAACAGGGTGATGCCGCAGCCGCTGCGGAAGCCCCTCCTGAAGGGGCTGCGCCTGATGCCAGTGATGATACTAGTGGTGGCGATGATGATGTCATCGATGCTGACTTTACAGAAACCAATTAAGTCTTCCTATCCACTGGCTCCAAAAAGCAGGTGGATAGACCTAGGCTAGAGAGTTTCTACTACTCCTTCTAAACTCTGCTCTTAGTGCAAGGGCAGAGTTTTCTTATGGCTAAGGGTGCCAATATGGAGGAGACTTAAGCGGATTCTTGAGTCAGGTGTTTTTGCCGTTCTAGAGTGAGGGCTAGCCTCACCCGCCCAGTTTCTTGATCAAGACTTTGGAGCCAGTAGGTAGGAACGGCCAAGGTTTGGGCTTTACCCAGATCTTCCAGCTCTTTACAAAGCTGAGTCAGTTGGGTGGCCCCCATAGAAGCACTCATGGATTTGAGGGAATGGGCTATTTCGTTGATTTGTGCAGTGTGGGATTGGGCGATCGCGTCCTTCAATCCCACCAACATTTGCTCTGAATCCCGCAAGAAACCATCAATCATAGAGATTAAGAAACTCTCTGCATCATCGCCACCAATCTCCAGCAATGCTTGGATGGCAGATGGTTCTAATTTGGCAGGCTGAAGTTCCTGCCTATTTCCATCTGCAGACACAGGCTGATATCGGCTTAGGGCAGTCTTTAAAGTATTTAAGGGCACTGGTTTGCAGAGATAATCATCCATGCCAGCGTCTAGACATTCCTGTTGATCTTCCGGTAAAGCGCGGCCAGACACTCCAATGATGTAGGGACGAATTTCCTGCTGTTGCAAATGTTGAACTACTTGCAGTCCGTCCATTTTTGGCATTTGGATATCCAACAAAAGCAAATCGTAATTCGTGGTTTGACAGGCTGCCAGAACTTGCTCGCCATCACTGACTACATCAGCTTCATAGCCCAGACAAGACAGGCGCTGAGTCATCAATTGCTGGTTAAGTGTATTATCGTCAGCGACTAAAATCCTGAGGTCTGCGGGAGAGATGAGAGGTGTGCGTTCTGCTTCTACAATGGCTTGCATATGAGGCTGATCTGTATCGGCATACTGATATTCGACTCCCAAATGCTCCGAAATCTTGTCTAGAATTGTATTTTCTTGACAGGGCTTACGCACAAAATCATCGCAACCAATCGAGAGCGCATACAATCGATCTTCTTCAAAGGCATTTGCTGTTAGGGCAATGATCACAGGCGGACGATCCCCAGATTGGTCTTTAATTTCGCGGGTGGCTTGATAACCATCCATAACCGGCATCCGCATATCCATCCAAATCAGGTGGGGAGACCACTCTTGCCAACAGGCAATGGCCTCTTGACCATTGATGGCTTCTCGAATATCAAACTCAAATGCTGCTAACCACTCCCGCATCAACTGTCGATTCGCCCATTTATCTTCGACAATGAGGAGGCGATAGGTCGGTTGGCCTGGTGCCAAGGCTACTGCTTGCCGGATCGGTTTTACCGTTTGCACGTCTGCTGCATCCGTAAGGGTCGCAGGTATCGTAAACCAAAAGGTCGAGCCCTGACCTAGGTGGCTGTCTACCTGAATATCTCCACCCATCAACTGCACAAATCTGCGGCTGATCGGCAGTCCCAACCCCGTTCCTTCTTGGGCTCGATATCCAGAGTTGCTTTGGGTAAAGGCTGTAAACAAACGTTCAACATCTGTCGGAGCAATTCCAGGTCCTGTATCTGCAACCGCGAAGGTTAACTGACAAACATCACCCTTGTTGCTGAATGGCCCTGTAGCGCTAACCTGCAGAGCAATGTGACCAAATTCGGTGTAGTTAATGCCGTTACCCAGTAAATTGATTAGGACCTGGCGCAATTTACCTTCATCTGCCAGGACAAAGCGAGGAATGTCAGGCGTCCGCTCAAAGGATAGCTGTAATCCTTGTAGTGCTGCTTTAGCCTCCAACATGTCCTCTAGAGAGTCTAGAAGCCGATACAGGTCAAAACTAACCTGTGATAAGGCTAACTGCCCCGCCTCAATTCGGGACATTTCTAAAACATCATTGATCAAAGCCAATAAATGCTCACCACTGCGACCGATAATGCCCAACTGTTGAGATTGTTCAGTACTTAACTTGGAGTCTCGCTGCATAATCTCCACATATCCCAAAATGGCATTGAGAGGAGTGCGGAGTTCGTGACTCATATGGGCCAGGAATTCACTCTTGGCCTGATTCGCAGCATTGGCTGATTCTCTTGACTCCTGAGCTTGGCTGAGGAATTGTGATTGCTGCAGGGCAACACCTAACTGGGTTGCAATTTGAGTGACGAATTCTTGCTCTTTCAGTTGCCACGGTCGAGGTCCAGAGCATTGGTGAATTGCTAATAATCCCCACAGAATATTGCTGCGAAATAGCGGCACTACTATATGGGCCTGCACCTGCAATTTACCCATCAATTCTAAATAGCAGGGATGTAAACCCGAGTGGGGCAGATCCTCAACCGCGAATACTGGGTAAGAACCGGGACTAGCGGTATACCGCTCTTGAAAGCAATCTTCTTGAATGTCAAATCCTAAAACAGAAGGGTAGTCAGGGTGAACATCTTCAGCAATAATTTCTCCCTGACTATATCCAGACTCAGATAGGAACTGGAATACAACGACCCGATCAGCTTGTAGTAGTCTACGGACTTCTAAGGTGGTTGTGGCAAAAATGGTTTCTAACTCCAGTGACTCCCGAATTTTAGAAATGACGTTGGTGAGGGTATGTTGTTGTTCGGCAACAATCGCTAACTGTTGGGCTTGATGTTGCACTTTTTCGATCGCATCTGTTTGTTGAAGCGCGACCCCAAGATACGTAGCTAGCTGAGTAATAAAGTCTATTTCTGTTGGCTGCCATTGATAGCTATGGGAATGTTGATAGGCCCCAATCAGTCCCCAGAGCTTATTACCAACAAAGACAGGCGCAATTAAAGATGCCCGAATTTGATAGAATTCAAGGGCTTCAATGTGGCAAGAGGTGAGTCCTGCTTCGTAAATGTCATTCATCACAGACACTTGGTTGTGGCGATAGCGCCCCCCTTTAGTTTCCTGTAGGTAAGAATCGTTCCAAGTTGCCTGGGTAGATAAGATAATATCTTCCCATTCCGGTTTAACAGCCCGAAACTCACTGATGAAAGACCCTCCCCACTCTTCATCAAATTGGTAGACGGCAACTTGATCGACGTCTAAGAGCCGTTGAGCCTCTTGGGTCGTGGTCTGGAAAATAGTGCCTGCATCCAGTGCTTTTTGCAGCTTGGCAAGAATATTGGTTAAGGCTCGCTGCTGGTTGGCAGTAGCCGTCGAGCGGAGCAGCTCCGTCGTCCGATCCTGAATCTGTTCTTCCAGATGAGCATTTAGGGTTTGGACCTGCTGATACAGCTGATATTGATTGATGGCAGCGGCAAACCGTTCCCCCAACGCCTCAGCTAAGCGGATGTCTGTCGCTGTCCAAGGTTGTGATTGCCCTTGCTTCACTTGTTTCCAGGCTTCAAAAGACTGACGAGGAAAGAGTTGACGGCTATCGGGATGATGAAAGCCAGCCCAATGCAGCTCTTCTTCCACTTCATCTCGAAAAATAGTGATGCATCCCAATAAGTCTGTATCAAAGTAGAGGGGGATAATCAGCACACCCCGAATAGGGGTTGATTGGAAGGCAGGACTCAAAACTCGCAACAAAGGCTCTCGATAGAGATCCGCAACACCCCAAACAGAGCTTTGGAGTTGGGGTTCGTGCGGGTCGTGGGACAGGGCATAGGTTTTTCGCATCCATTCCACAGACCAGGGTGTGTTTATTAAGTCTGCGTTGTCAGCCGTTGGCATGGCATGCAAATAATTTTGCCACAGGATATTTTCTTCAATCGGTCTGCTTTGGTCTAGCATGGTTGGTTGCTTGCCGAAGCTGTAAAGTTCGGCAGGTCTTACGGATGGATCCGCTTGCAGATATAAGCGACCTCCCGACCCCTGCATCACGGCTACCATTTCTATCAATGCTGTCTGCAATTGGACTGTGGGTCTGGTATACAGCAAAGTAGTGACCCGATTAATGCCAGCGTCTTGGTCCGCTTGTTCTTGGACCTTGTTTAATAGTGCAGATTGACTGATGGCGATCGCCATTTGGTCCACTACAGACTGAATCAATTGCAGCTCAGTTTTTGCAACCTCACGGGGCTCTGAATGGTGAGAGACCAAAAGTCCCCAAAGAGATGCGTCCTGCGTAGATCCAGAGATACTCTCTGGGTGAAGGTCAGTCTGACCAATAACGATGGGCACCACAACCGATGATTGCACACCCATCGCCTTTAAGTACTCGATATGACAGGGATCGATGGACCGAAACCGAATATCCTGAGGGTCTAGGGCTACCCCCGTTTCCGTGCAGGTCAAGGGACTCAGACCAATCTGCTGTGTAGACAGATCAACAACGGATCTTTGCCGAGCGTTAAGGTAGAGTTGCCGCGCTGGGGCAGGAATATCATCAGCCGGGAAATGCAGACCCAGCAGCGGCGGTAACCGTCCCTCACAAATCGATTCAGATATGACTAAACCATGACCGTCTGGAAAAAATTGATAAACTTTCACCCGATCGGTGCCCAAAAAAGCTCGCACTTCAGCGACCGTTGCTGATAAAATCTCGTGCAAGTCTAAAGATCGTCGAATGCGGTTAGTAACTCGATTCAGTAAGGCTTGCTGAGTCAATGGCCACGGTTCTTCTGGTAGACAATGTCTAGGATCGGCAAGTTCATTAGCGGCATCCATCGACTTAACTTCCCCCATTACAACATCTAAAGTGCTGTCGTCGACTTGTTAGATATGCTTTCTAAGCAATGCATATTTTTTATATTGGCGAATAGAACTGCTTTGTTCACAACCACGCCCACATTAACGATGGCCATCAAATTTCAAAATTGCTAGTTGCTATTCTTTTTTGATGCGATTCAATCCACGCAATTTTCTGCTTGAGTAGAGAAAGAGACGGATCTGTCTCAATTCCTAACATACCCATCTGGACTGCAAGTCTTCCCAAAAACTAGAGCGCATTGATGGTCAATCGACAAAGATTCAGTCAGTTCCTAATCGATTATCTGGCCGTAGCCTATTTACGTTCAGGATGATAGTGGTCTTGAGTCGTCTTTCCCATCTGGTTGATGGCGGCAATCATTTGATACAGGCGTCCATGATCGCGCTGATTAAAATAGCAGACCAATCGCGGCAAATGCTCTGTTTGATCTTGAACTTGTTGAGGCTGAGGTTCTTGTTGGTCCTTTTCTTCGGGTAAAGACCCACTTTTGCGGATCTGATCGTGGAGGAGGATATCGGCAAATTCTTGGTTCAACCAGTGAATTTCTGTGTCGGCTAGTTCTCGGTTCAGGCGCATGACGAGTCGATCCCCAACATACCGGCTGGAATGATACACCTGATAAAAGCTGGAGATAGCATCACAGGCTGTTGTTAGATTGTCTGTCACGGTATACAAGCAGTGGTCATCAGTACTAATCAATCCACCAGCCACTAAATGCTTGTGAATATAGGCATCCCAGTCTCGCCAATAGCTAGTCCCAGGCGGATCAATCAAAACGACAGGCACCGGAGGAGATTTTCCGGTTTGGCTGAGGGTGAGGCATTCGAAAGCTTCATCTTGAGTGCCAAACCCACCGGGGAAGACTGCGATCGCATCAGACTCTCGCAGAAAAAATAACTTGCGGGTAAAGAAATATTTGAAATCAATGAGCTTCTCATCTCCGGCAATAAAGGGATTAGAATCTTGCTCAAAGGGAAGCTGAATATTGAGTCCAAAGGACTTTTCGGCCCCAGCGCCTTGATTACCCGCTTCCATAATGCCACCCCCCGCTCCGGTCATGACCATAAACCCTTGTTGGGTCACACACCGGGCAAACTCTACAGCCATTTGATACGCAGGACTCTTAGAGGGTAAACGAGATGAACCAAAAATAGAAATTTTCCGCACATGTCGGTAGCGGTGAAACACTTGAAACCCTTGCTCTAGATCTAGCAATGCTGCGGATAAGATTTTCCAGTCTAGGCGGTCCAGGTCTTCCTCTGCCATATTTAATAGGGTTTCCATCGCCTGTAGGAGCAGCGAACCATGGGCCAGATCAGGTAAGACGTCTAGAAAATGGTTGAGACGACTGCGTAACTGTGTCGGTTGGCCAGCAGGCAAGGTCATAATAGCAAGTCACTCATGAATTAAAAAAGGCAAAAGTTCAGAGGCAGCTTCAAGATAGCAATTTCTCCATATAAAAAAGTAGTCCGAGCCATGCAGATGGGGACTACTTTAATGGAATGAATTTTAGTCAAGATATCGAAAAGAATGCAGCTGGGAACAGAACTCTGCTTAAGATTGACTGTCCCTTTAGGAAAGATACTTATCCAAGGTACTGGCCAAAGTAGTTTTAGGAACAGCTCCGACAACCATATCAACCCGCTGACCCCCCTTAAATACCATCAGCGTAGGAATACTACGAATGCCGTACTGACTGGCCACATTAGGATTCTCATCCGTGTTGATTTTAACAACTTTGACTTGACCTTTATACTGTTCGGAAATCTCATCAACGACAGGCGCAACCATTCGACAAGGCCCACACCAGGGTGCCCAAAAATCGACTAAGACAGGAACGTCACTCTCAATGACTTCTTCCTTGAATGTAGCATCTGTGACTGGGTCAGCTGAGGACATGCTTAGAAACCTTTATCGACTGTAGCTTATCTACGATTTTTACCATAGCAGGTTCAAGCCCACCTAGACATAAACAGAAAATTAACAATCCATAAATCATCGCTAACGTTTTTTGTAATGAGGAAGCCGCCCGAACAACTGTCCAGGCGGAGTGTGGTGTGAGGAGTGAACGGAAACATGCGTCTCCGCTATTTCCATTCTAGGCAACACATTCGCGTTTGCCCTACCTTTTTTGACAAAGATCAATATCTAATCATGTTAAGTTTGGCAACTTTGCTGGCTATTTACCCATCCCTAATTTTTGGGCAGCCTGATAAACTTTGCCCTCTGTCAGCAGTGATGGGGCAATCACCACCTCCACTTGCTGCATTTGTTTAAGGTCTTTGACCCCTAAGGTTCCCATACCAGTTTGCAATGATCCCAAGAAGTTATGGGTGCCATCGTCGAGTTGGGCAGGACCCCGTAGGATTTGTTCTAACGTGCCAGTCGTTCCCACCCGAATTCGTGTTCCCCGAGGCAACACAGGGCTAGGCGTTGCCATACCCCAGTGAAATCCTCGCCCAGGGGCTTCGATGGCCCGAGCAAAGGGTGATCCCATCATGACGGCATCTGCACCACAGGCGATGCATTTACAGACATCTCCGCCTGTGATTAATCCACCATCGGCAATAATCGGGATGTATTGATGAGTTTCTTGAAAGTGGTCATCGCGAGCAGCCGCACAATCTGCGATCGCAGTGGCCTGAGGTACGCCAACGCCTAGCACTCCTCGGGTTGTACAGGCTGCCCCGGGGCCAATTCCCACCAAAACTGCTGCCGCACCGGCTTGCATCAAACTTTTGGTAACCTCATAGGTCACGCAGTTCCCCATGACGACAGGAATCGGCAAGTCTTGACAAAACTTGGTGAGATCTAGAGGACTAATGTTGTCTGGAGTGACATGGTCGGTAGAAACCACCGTTGCCTGAATAAAGAACAGATCGCCCCCCGCTTCAACGACTGCTTTACCAAACTGTCTAGCTCCTATTGGTGTGGCACTGACAGCAGCGATTCCCCCTTGGGACTTGATCTGAGTAATGCGCTCACGGATGAGTTCTGGTTTGATCGGTTCAGCGTAAAGTTCCTGCATTAATGGCACAAAGCCATGTACATCTACTGCGGCAATTTTGTCTAGAATAGGGTCGGGATCACGATATCGTGTTTGAATTCCCTCAAGATTCAGCACTCCCAGTGCCCCTAACTCAGACAGGCGTACAGCCATCTTGACATCAACGACCCCATCCATTGCGCTCGCTAGAATGGGAATTTCTCGTTGAATCCCGCCAATTTGCCAATGGGTATCTGCCAGTTGTGGATCAAGGGTACGTTGTCCTGGCGAAAGGGCAATCTCATCAATTCCATATGCTCTACGCGCCGTTTTGCCACGGCCAATTTGAATATCCACACCAGTAACCCTTCCAGAACGATTTAGCTAGACTAACAAAGCCAAAAAGCCCTGTCAAAGTCTCTCAAAAGCTTTAACTTTCATGGATCGAGGCCATGATTAACCCCCATATAGCTATAGCTTGCTAGCTATAGATGGAGACCAGTGACTCTAGCCTAGACGGTTAGATGGCTCTTTGGGAATGATAGACATGCACTCTAGTTAACTTAAGCTTCAGTCAGAAGCAGAACGCCGTTTAATAACGGGCTTACCCACGACGTGGGAGTTAGAGGTAGGTTTACTCTCAGAGTTTTTTGGCCTGAACTTCCTGGGTTCGCGAGTCTCTTGACGCTCTCGCTTGGACTTACGTTTAGGTGGGACAAGAGCAACCTTCTGGCCATCCATAATGGCTAATTCTTCACCTTGTCTCTGGATGTGTAAATCCCAAAAGTAACCCGTCGTCTTATCTGTTAGGTTGCCTAAAAGCTTGAGTTTGAACGCTTTAGCACGATCCGAATTTTTGCGAGGAGATTGCTGAATCTTAACCAACAAATAGTTCTTTTCCGTCGATTCAAAAACAATCTCACCTCGAATTGAGAAATAGCCATCCTGGAGTGGAGGCGCAAGCTGACTAGGCTGTTCAGGGGGAGGACTCTCCTCTTCCATCGCTGCCATTGGACCAAAACCTTCAGCAGACCATACCCCTACAATTTGCATATGCAGAGTTTCCTCTTTTTCCCGAGTCCGAGGATAAACGACCCAGAGGTAGGTTTGCTCTAAATCTAAGTATTTCTTGACCAAACTCATGACTTGGCCCAGCAAAACTGCATCGAGTTGGGTTTGATCCTCTGTGAGCAATATGCCCCGATTAAATTGTTCTTCAGAGGCTTGATATTTACCCTTAATTAAGCCAATAGCCCGATACTGCATGGGCTCACTTGGAGGCGGGATAGGTTGTTGTCCTAAGGATTCTGTTGGTGAATCATTCTCAGGGATTGGGGCTGCAGAAGATACAGGCTTGCTGGCTAGAGTTGTGGGTGCTGCAGGTGGAGGTGTCTTGGCGATCGGTCGCCGGGGCGGTCCTTTTAACTCTAAGTTGGCAGCATGGGACTCATGAGTCTCATTCTCGTGGGTCTCAGGTTGAACATCAGATACCAATTGAGGGTCCAAATCAACCGATTGTGCTTGTTGATGAGTTGACTGAGAAGGCTGTTCGCTAGGGGAACTCATAAGACTTCGAGAAAGTAATCGAGCAGCAGGTGAGTGAAACCTGATTGTATTTTTTTACTATCCTAACCGGGCAGTCGATCAAATCCTAATTTGTGACGAATCAAAAATCATTGCTCTAGGTAAAATCAAAGCAATCGGTTATCTACTGTAAGCAAAAAAGTTCAATTAATACAAGCGATCTCTCCGGATTTTTGGCTGAACATTAAATTCTCTTGGTAATCAATTGGACAATCCACAATGGTCGGCACATCCTGCGCTAAAGCAGTCTCTAAGATGGGGACAAAGTCTGCACTTGATTCAACTCGGTAGCCTTTTAATCCCATGCTTTCTGCTAATCGAACAAAATCGGGATTGCCAAACTTAATAAAGGAGGCCTCTCCATAATATTGTTGCTGTTTCCACTCGATCAAACCATAACCGCCATCATTAAAAATGATCGTTGTGAAGGCTACACCCAGCCGCAAAGCTGTTTCTAGTTCTTGCATATTGATCATGAATCCACCGTCGCCAGTGACGGCAACAACATGGCGGTGAGGATGAACGAGTTTGGCCGCTAAGGCACCAGGAATAGCAATGCCCATCGCTGCAAAGCCATTGGAGATCAAACAGGTGTTAGGGCGATCGCAATGATAGTGACGCGCCATCCACATTTTATGAGCGCCGACATCAGAGATGACAATGTCTTCAGAATCCAAGACATGGCGGAGATCATAAATGAGCTTTTGCGGACGTACAGGAAAATGATCATCCTGGGCATATTGCTCATAATCTGCCTGAATTTGAGGACGCAATTCTAGGCCATAGGGATCAGGCTTGCCGTGGCGATCTGTCCGTCGCAAAATTTCGCGGAGGGAATCGGAAATCTTACCCACGACTTCGGCCATGGGGATATAACTACTATCAATCTCCGCTTGTTCAGCATCCACATGCACAATTGGAATGGTCCCGTCTGGATTCCATTTTTTGGGCGAAAATTCAATCAAATCGTAGCCTACGGCAATGACGAGATCTGTGCGATCAAAACCGCAGCTGATATAGTCGCGTTGTTGTAGTCCTACTGTCCACAGCGCTAGCGGATGGGTGTAGCGAATCACCCCCTTGCCCATGAACGTATTGGCGACTGGAATATTCAATTCCGTCGCGAATTGAGTTAAGGCTTCGCTAGCATTAGCCCGAATCGCACCATTGCCCACTAGAATCAACGGATTGACTGCTTGAGAGATGACTTCTGCGGCTTGTTCTAGACTCTGGTGGGAAGGAAAGCTGCGTCTAAAGCTATCTCGCTGCAAAGGACTGCCGTCTGCTGGCATGGCTGCGATATTTTCTGGCAAATCAATATGAACAGCTCCTGGTTTCTCAGTCTGAGCCCGCTTGAAGGCTCGTCGGACAATTTCAGGTGTATTGCTGGGGCGGACGATTTGAGAACTCCATTTGGTAACGGGGCTAAACATTGCTACCAAGTCTAGATATTGGTGAGATTCAATGTGCATCCGATCGGTTCCCACTTGGCCTGTGATCGCTACTAAAGGAGCACCGTCTAAATTGGCATCGGCAACGCCTGTCATTAAGTTGGTGGCACCAGGACCTAGCGTTGAGAGACAAACGCCTGCTCTGCCCGTCAGCCGACCATAAACATCGGCCATAAACGCAGCGCCCTGTTCATGACGGGTGGTAATGAATTGAATAGATGAGTGACGGAGGGCTTCGAGGACATGCAGGTTTTCTTCGCCTGGTAACCCAAAAATGTACTCAACACCCTCATTTTCCAGGCATTTTACTAATAATTCTGCTGTATTCATTAGAAATGGCTCACTTCACCCATACGGTTTTGATGTTAACGAATTCATGAATGCCTTGGATACCTAACTCGCGGCCATACCCAGAACGTTTGATACCACCGAAGGGCAGGCGCGGATCGGATTTCACCATGCCATTGATGAATACAGCACCTACCTCAAGCTCTTTGATTAGCTGTTCTTGGTCGGAGGCAGCAGTTGTCCAAGCACTTGCACCTAGGCCAAAAGGACTATCATTGGCCAGGGTGATTGCGGCTGTCAAGTCAGGAACACGAAAGATGAGAGCGACAGGACCAAAACATTCTTGGTGATAAATCGGATTGTCAGAAGAAATATCAGCCAAGATAGTCGGCTGATAGAAATTTCCGGGTAACTCTGACCAGCGCTGACCGCCTGTTAAGACTTGGGCACCATGCTTCACGGCCGTTTGGACCTGCTGTTCGAGTTCCTCTAACATGGCGGTGGTAGCCAATGGACCCACATTTGTATCAGTCTTCATCGGATCACCGATGCTCAAATCAGTAAAGGCAGCAATGAATTTTTGGATGAATTGATCTGCGATCGCATCCACCACGATAAATCGTTTCGCGGCAATACAAGATTGACCTGTATTCAACATTCGGGCTTTAACTGCCGTGGCAACGGCTGCGTCTAGATCAGCACTCTCTAGAACAATGAAGGGGTCACTACCGCCTAGTTCCAATACTGTTTTCTTGATTTGACTGCCTGCGATCGCAGCTAAACTCGCACCTGCTGGTTCACTTCCCGTTAGTGTCGCCGCTTTGACACGCTGATCCTTGATCACCGTTTCTACTTGCTGAGCTGAAATAAGGAGTGTTTGAAAGGCCCCCTCGGGGAACCCAGCCTCCATCAAGATTTTTTCAATGGCCAGTGCACATTGGGGCACATTAGAGGCATGTTTGAGGACACCAACATTTCCGGCCATCAGTGCCGGAGCTGCGAATCTAAATACCTGCCAGAAGGGAAAATTCCAAGGCATTACCGCCAAAACGATTCCCAGTGGTTGATAACAGACCCAAGAGTCTTGGGCATCTGTTTCTATTGGTTCAGCAGCCAGAAACCGAGGGGCCTGCTCAGCGTAGTATCGACAGACCCAAGCACATTTTTTGACTTCTCCCAAAGCTTCTGACAAAGGTTTACCCATTTCTAGGGTCATCAGGGCAGCATACTTCTGGCTGTGAGAGGGGTCTTCCAAGAGATGAGCAGCACCTAATAACCACTGACTGCGTTCGGCAAAGCGAGTGTGTCGATAAGACTGAAAGGCTGCTTCGGCATCTGCTAATTTAGACTGAACTGTCGCCGGAGAAAGTTCTGTAAAAGATTGAATCGTTTCTAAGGTGGTCGGATTAACTGTCGCGATACCCATACTCCAACCTCTGAATACAGTTTTAATTATTAATGTCAGCCCTATATTAGAGCCAATCATCGCCAAAATTGATCATCTTAGGGATGGAATTACAGAAAGATACGGAATTTAGAGTCGGTGCCTTGATTTTGGTAAAATCTTCTGCATAATTGGATACTCTTGGTCATGATTTAGAGAGCGATCGCTTTATCAAAGCATCGACCAAAGAGTTATGGAGGCTGGTTGCCTGAGATCTTGATCCTCAAACATCGGCAACGGCTGAATTGGACTTAAAAATCTGTTGAGAAAATTATGGCTGCTACAAGTTCCTTTGATATTGTTAGCGATTTTGAATGGCAAGAGTTAGTGAATGCCATTGACCAAACTAATCGAGAAATTAAATCTCGCTACGATCTCAAAGATACTAAAACGGAAATTAAACTAGAGCCGACTGAGATTGCAATCAGCACCGACAGTGAATTTACCTTGGATGCGGTGCATAACGTCTTGCAAACCAAAGCTGTGAAGCGTAAGCTTTCGCTCAAAATCTTTGACTATGGCACGATTGAATCGGCCAGTGGCAATCGCGTTCGTCAGAGTATTAAACTGCAAAAAGGCATTGACGCAGAATTGGCGAAGAAAATTTCTAAATTGATTCGCACCGACTATAAAAAGGTGCAAGCCAGTATTCAAGGCGATCTTGTGCGAGTGTCGTCTAAATCTAAGGATGATCTCCAGCAGGTGATGCAAGATCTCCAGCAAGAAGATTGGCCGGTTGCCCTTCAGTTTACAAATTACCGCTAATCTTAAGAGTGGGCGAGTTCAATTTTTTCGCGGCCCGAACAATATGGAGGTATTATGCTGCGCCGGATTTCAGTCGCAACCATCGGCTTAATTATTGGGACGATTCTTTCAGTCGTGGGCATGGCTGGGTACATCAATCACGAAACGACCCTAAATGTGATTACTTTTTTTGTGGGTGTTCCCTTATTAGTGGGTGCTTTGGCTTTAAAGGCTGCTGAGCTTGAGCCTGTTTACCTCAACGAAGAACCTTCTGCTGAAATCTTAGCCTTACGAGAAACGCAAGCTACCCCGACCCAAAATCAAGTTCGGCAGGATGTGACTCGTTATCGCTATGGGCAAACGGTTCACCTAGACATCGTCCTAGACCGAATGGGACTCAAACCTAGCTTCGTTGATGAGTGTCCAGTTTTGGTTGGATTACGTGAAACCACAACCGAAGGCGCTTATACCTTGGTGCTCGAATTTGAATCCCCGTACGTGCCTTTTGAAAATTGGAAGAAGAAAGAAGATAGATTTGCAGGTTTCTTTGGACCTGGCATTGATGCACTGGTTGAACAGCCCAGTCAGGATCGAGTTGATATTGCTTTGATTACCAAAGCAGCTTGAGTAGATGTTTGTGCAGTTCCAATATAGTGCTGCCACCTGGTTGGAAAAGAGTGGCTGAGGAGCACTCTATTTAAGTCAGAGCATGCCCACAACTGGCGCAAAAGCGATCGCTGGCTTCAATCCCTGATCCACACTGGCTACAAAATCGCTTTCCCTGACTAGGTTGAGCTGGATCAACAGCAGGAGATCCCATCTGCATCTCCATATTACCCATCCGCATTCCCATCGGATTCATCGTCATTTGCATATCACCCATATTCATTGGCTGCATGGGTTGCATGGGTGGCATCGGCTGGGTCGCTTGGGTTTGAGTTGTTGGCATGGACTGCATGGGTGGCATAGCTGAACTAGGGATACTCGCAGTTGACTGAACTTGCATCTGTTGCGCAGTTCCTAAAGATGGGGACTGGGCCATGCTGCTAACTGCACTACCCTGCACATGGATAAATTGTTCTCCCTGAGCAGTAGAAACCTTGAGCACTACTCCAGTGGGTGTTTGATACGCTTCGGGAATGGTGGTCCATACACCTGTGGATAGATAACTGCTCGCTTGCTGTTGTTGTCCCGGCAAACTACAACTAGTCATGATAGTTGTTTGGGTGCCCTGGTTATCTAGATAAATACGATGTCCCATTCCTAAGTCACATAGATATGCCATAGCATTGTTCTCAACGATTTGTCTGGTTTACATTGTGCCGACGATTGTCTGATTTTCTGGCTATCTTAAAGGTTGTCTTACCTTTTGAGTCTATTCGTCTTGCCAATACCCATCTTTCCCAAGGATTGTCAGGCCAGTCGACAACTCCTAAGATATTGGGACCTACCCTGCCCTCATGGCAAGGCGAGTCTGCATCCTGGAACATTGCTAGCCTTTTCACCCATGACTCTAACTCTCTCCCAAATTGGCACTCAAATGTCTGCTTTGACAGGTGTGCGTGCCATTATGAAAGATATTATTGAAACCCTGAAGGCCAATCCCAATGAGTCTTTCATTAATTTAAGTGCAGGCAACCCTGTGATATTGCCAGCAGTGGAGCAGCTCTGGCGAGACTGTACAGCCCAATTACTCAGCAGTCCCAATTACGGTGAAGTTATTTGTCGATATGGCACCAGTCAGGGATATCGGCCTTTGATTGAGGCGATTCGTAATGATTTTAACCAGCGCTATGGTCTGACTTTAAGCGATCGCCAAATCCTGATCACTCCGGGGAGTCAAGCTCTCTACTTCCTGGCTGCTAATGCATTCGGTGGATATACAACAACGGGTCACCTCAAGCAGGTCATATTGCCGTTATCACCAGACTATACTGGCTACGGAGGCATCTGCTTAATCCCAGAGGTTTTGAAAGCCTATCAACCCACCTTAGACATTGACAAAACTGCCCATCGGTTTAAATACCGACCGAACTTTGATCAGCTTCAGGTTGATGAAACGACAGGTTGTGTGATCTTTTCACGCCCCTGCAACCCCACAGGGAACGTCCTGAGTGAGGCCGAAGTTCAACAAATCGCTGACTTAGCCGCCCCCTTTGATATTCCTGTGCTCATAGATTCTGCCTATGGTCCCCCTTATCCCAGTTTAAATTACACCCCAATGTCTCCCATCCTAGGTAACAACATTGTCCATTGTATGAGCTTATCAAAAGCAGGATTGCCGGGAGAGCGCGTCGGTATCGCGATTGGGGACGAACGGATTATTCAAACCCTAGAGGCATTTCAGACCAATATTTGTATCCACTCGGGACGATATGGGCAAGCGATCGCTGCGATCGCCATTCAATCTGGGGCTCTAGCAGATATTTCTGTCAATGTCATCCGTCCCTACTATCAGGCTAAGATTGCCCTATTGCAATCAGTCTTAGATCAGCAAATGCCAGCATCTCTGCCTTGGTACCTGCATCTAGGAGAAGGAGCTATTTTTGCTTGGTTGTGGCTACAAGATTTACCTATCTCAGATGGGCAACTTTATCAACAGCTCAAAGAAGTTGGAGTGATTGTTGTGCCCGGCCATTCTTTCTTTCCTGGTCTACAGCAGGACTGGCCTCACAAACACCAATGTCTGCGCATCAGTTTGACCGCGACCGACGCAGAAATCACTGTTGCTATGCAACGACTGATTGCAGTCGTTGTGGGTATCTATCAAAACACGCCTGGGATCAATCCAGTCCCCCCATCTACTCGCTTTATCTAAGGAATAATGAAGTGGACCACCCGTTGTCTTCCAGTACCCAGCCTGATCTCAGAACAAATCCTGACACATTAGCAGCAGAATGGTTGGAAGTTGGCTATATCATTGGTGCTCATGGATTGAACGGAGAGGTGAAGATATACCCAGACTCCGATTTCCCAGAGCGATTTGTAAAACCTGGCTTACGTTGGCTTCGCTCTCCTGATCAACCTTTTCCTCTAAGAGAAATTCAACTCACCAAAGGACGTTGTAGTGGCCGCAAAAGTATTTACGTTGTGAGATTCGCAGGGGTTGACTTCCGAGATCAAGCAGAAGCTCTGAAAGGATGGACTGTTTTGGTGAGAAGTTGCGATCGGCCTACCCTTGAAGCAGGAGAATATTATTTATCTGACCTAATTAATTTGACAGTGATAGACCACCATACTCGGACTGTCATTGGCAAAGTGGTCAAGATAGCTAATGCAGGTAACGACTTACTCGAAATTCAGCTACTCAGCGAGACCCACCCAACGGTCCTTATTCCTTTTGTTGCAGCCCTTGTACCAGTTGTGGATATTGAAAATCAAAGGATTGAGATCTTGCCACCAAAAGGGTTATTGCCTACTTAATTCCATTGCTTTAAAGGCCAAAACCACCCTTAAGAGAGTGGTTTTGGCCGTAAATTTCTATGGATCCAAGTTCATCGACGACGACCAGTCGCTTGCGATGACTCTTTAAAGCTTCTGCTTTGAATCTTCTCTAATGTCGGCTTTTCACGGAAGAAGATTGCGAAGAAGAATAATCCAATCAAACAAGCCAGAATAAATACGTAAGCAATAACATCCATAGGAGTAAAACCCTCAATAACTGCTACTTCAAAGAACTAAGAAGGCTACCTCATCACATTCTAATCATGTTTGGATTTAGAAGCGTTCAGTAGCCTTCATATTGAATCTAGCTAATGTCTCTCAACAAAGCCTTAGAATCACTCGTCCTGTTAGGACTGACTAAGCACGGGTAGATGTGTCTCCAACTTTCTGGAATACACCCCATTCCACTTGCTCTTCAGGCAGGTTAGGATCAACACCCTCAAACACATCTCTAAAGATAGTGCGGGCACCATGCCACCAGTGGCCGAAGAAGAACAATAACGCATAGCAGGAGTGACTAAACGCAAACCATCCACGAGTGCTGGTTCGGAAAACACCATCAGAATTTAAGGTTTCGCGATCAAACTCAAAAGGTTCGCCTAGCTGAGCTTTACGAGCGTACTTCTTGACGGATGGAGCATCTGTAAATGTTTGGCCATTAAGAACACCACCCTCAAAGGCAACAGTTACACCTTTCTGCTCAAAGCTGTATCTAGACTCAGCCCGACGGAAAGGAATATCAGCACGGACGACGCCATCTTTGTCAGTCAAAATAACTGGGAATGTCTCGAAGAAGTTAGGCATGCGTCGAACAAACAACTCACGACCTTCAGCATCTGTAAAGGTAGGATGACCTTCCCATGATCTGGCAATACCATCACCACTGTTCATAGCACCTGTACGGAATAAACCGCCTTTGGCAGGGCTATTGCCAATGTAATCGTAGAAAACCAACTTTTCAGGAATTTGATCCCAGCTTTGACCAGACTGTACACGTCGCTGAATCTCTTGTTGGAAGTACCCACTGTCCCACTGATAACGAGTAGGTCCAAACAGCTCAATCGGAGTAGTTGCACTGCCGTACCACATCGTTCCAACCATGACGAAAGCAGCTGCTGCTACAAACGCAACGGAACTGGATAAGACCGTCTCAACATTACCCATGCTGAGTGCATTGTAAAGACGTTGAGAAGGACGTGAAACAGTGTGAAAAATACCACCAATAATCAGGGCTATTCCCGCAGAAATATGGTGGGTGACAAGTCCAGTGGGATTGTAAGGGTCAAAGGCAAAAGGTCGCCAATCTGGGCTAACCCCTTGAACGTGACCTGTAAGTCCATAGGGATCAGAAACCCACATGCCCGGGCCTAAAATTCCAGTTAGGTGTAAAGAACCAAATCCGAAACAAATAATTCCTAATGTCAGTAAGTGCAGACCAAAAATCTTCGGCCAATCGCTAGCGGGCTCAGCACTGCCCTCAGGATAATAGACTTCTAAATCCCAGTTAATCCAGTGCCAAACGGCAGCCAAGAAAAATAAACCTGATGCCAGGATATGCATGAGGATGACACCCTCATAACTAAAGAAATTTAGGTGTGCACCTAAAATTCCTGACTGAGAAACCCAAGGCTCTCCGGTTACAGTCCACCCACTCCAAGAGTGAGTAACACCAATGCGAGTCATCACAGGCATAACAAATGTGCCTTGACGCCACATGGGGTTGAGAACCGGATCGCTTGGATCATACTTGGCCAACTCATAGAGTGCCATGGAGCCTGCCCAGCCGCTAACCAGGGCAGTGTGCATTAAATGCACAGATAGCAGTCGTCCTGGATCATTCAGGACGACTGTGTGTACTCGGTACCAGGGTAGTCCCATCGACTACGCTCCTCCTCTTAAAACGTCAATACTTTTACTTGCAGCATTTTCTTATATGGGCTGATCCTTATAAGACTTCACACACTGAAAAGTGTTTATGAAGTCTTGCTTGTATCAATTGCAGTAATTCAGTAATTTAAGCCAACTGCTGTCGTCTCTGTGAATCATTGAATCACACTTAGTGCTTGCATGGCATCTCTAAGTTGATGTCCTAGTCACGAGAACGGCAGCAGCCATAGCTAACCTTCTGATTCTTATTAAAACAAGTCAAAACAGCTACAGACATTAGAATGCCAACCGGAGGTAGCATCTGCTGTATCTGTGTGTTTGAGGGCAACCTAATGTACTATCAAAAAGATAAAGTGTATAACGAAGTGTAACTAGAGCAGGGACTCAATGCAAGAGAACTTAACGATTTGAAATTCGGCTATATCTTCGACAGCTCCCTCAGCTTAAAGATTTCTACTCATTACTTCGGTCCTGCTTTTAACTTCTTCTTTGTTAACTTTTGTTAGTGATTCGGTTTAGGGTATAACTTCAGCAATGTCTAGCATCCAATTTGTCAACGAAGATCAAGCGATAGATATTACTGAGGAGGATGATTTGAGATCGGTTGCCTTAGATCACAGCATTGATATTTATAAATTCAAAGGTAAATTGATGAACTGTGGAGGCTATGGTCAATGCGGAACATGCATTGTTGAAGTTGTAGATGGGATGGAAAATCTCTCACCCCGGACATCAGTAGAGAATGTCAAACTCAAGAAAAAATCTGAAACTTACCGTCTAGCCTGTCAGACCTTAGTGCTTGGCAATGTCAGTATCAAGACTAAGCCATCCTAGAACATCGTCTATGCTCGGGTTTGCGTGACTTGTGACTAGCGTTGATCTATTGTGTCACTGGTGAATGATTGGGCTGCTGATACCGATAATCTTTACCAAACAGGTTTAGCAAAAATGGTATTGTAAAGTTTATAAATGCCCAGATGAGATAGAGATTAATTCCTATGCCAGTTAATGATTTAGGTGCAATTGCTACTGCTTTATTCGTATTCGTTCCTTGCGTTTTTCTGATTCTTCTCTACGCTCAAACCGCTAGTCGGGGAAGCTAGTCTAAGGATCTCAGCAAGTAAAGATAAAAAATGAGTACCTAACCTTTCTAAAGTTAGGTACTCGTTGGTATATTTTTCTATAGCTTCTTAGTTAGGGATTGAAGTTTGGTGCTGTTTTCTAGTAAGCAACTTGCTTGGCTGGATGCTTTGCCACACAAGGTTTCCAGAGCGGAAGATTGCCAATAGTAGAGCGAAGGTTCATGTAATTCTCTATCGTTCTCGAGGCTTAGCTTTATTAACTTTGAGTTGACGTCCCATCCACTCAGCACCGTCAAGATCAGCAATTGCTGTTTCTTCGGCATTCTCTTCGGTCATCTCTACAAATGCAAAACCTCGCATTCTGCCTGTTTCCCGATCCGTAGGTAGAACAACTCGCGTAACGGTGCCATACTCAGTAAATACTTCACGGACATCATTCTCAGTTGCTTGGTAAGACAGATTGCCAATATAAATGGTCATGGTTAAACTCAGAGATTTAAATTGAACGGTAAATGGTTGTCAAGGGAAAACATTAAGACCTAACAGATGGTTAGCAAAGATGCCACGACAAGCCAATAGCATCAGACAATGCCCTTGTTAGTTTTAAGTGTTTATTAACCTGTAATATCTACTTTTACTTTAGCTCTGGAGATGCTAGTCCCTAAGCCTTTCTCACAATATGTATTTTAATTGCTATTGCATTGTCTCATATGAGCAGACGGTCAGCTTGTCTTTGATATGATTTTGATTGACTAGGATAATACCGATCATTGACTTACTATTTGTTGCTGGCGACCTTCTTCAGGTGATAAATCAAGAATCTGATGATACATCTTGTTGTATTCTTGAGCTGATTTATGCCAGCTAAAGTCAGTCTTCATACCTCGTTCCTGCAATTTTTGCCAGGACTTACGGTAATGAAACCCTTCCCAAGCTCGGATCATACAGGTATACAAATCTAGTGGCTCATACCGATCAAAGCAGTAGCCTGTTCCGGTTTCTTCGTTCGGATCATGATGAAAAACGGTATCGACAAGCCCACCCGTGCGCCGAACGATAGGGACGCAGCCATATCGAAGGGCTAGCATCTGACTGATGCCGCAAGGTTCATAGCGACTGGGCATTAGAAATGCATCTGCCCCAGCGTAAACTCGTCTTGACAACCCAGGGTTATAGAGCAACTGCGTAGAGACGCGACCGCTAAAACGAGAAGCAATCTGCCAGAGTTGGGTTTCATAGTAGCGATCGCCAGTACCCAGCAGTACAAATTGGGCATCGGTATAAGCCATAAACCGATCTAGGACTTGAATAACTAGATCTAACCCTTTTTGCTCTACCAAGCGGGCAATCATACCGACTAGAAAGGCTTTAGAGTTGACCTCAAGCCCAAGTTCTTCTTGTAGCGAAATCTTGTTGGCTAACCGCTTCTCTAAAGTGTCGACAGAATAGTTTTGAGCAATATATTTATCAGTTTGGGGATTGAAGGACTTGACATCAATCCCATTCAAGATACCGCCCAATTTACTACTGATAAAAGACATTAAGCCTTCTAGCGTTTCTCCATAAGCGGGTGTTTTTATTTGTTGAGCATAGGTTGGAGAGACGGTATTCACCCGATTAGCATATTGAACGGCTGCGGCCATAGTATTGTGCCCTTGCATATACCATGGGCACCAGGTGATTTGTTCTAGACGCCAGCGCCAGGGCCCCTGATAGCCTAAATTATGAATAGTGAATACGCTAGCTATATCAGGAGATTGGTGCATCCATACCGGAATCATGCCTGTATGCCAGTCATGGCAGTGAATAATGTTAGGTTTCCAGTAATTCCAGCAGAATTCAGCTGCTCCGTTCGCAAAAAATGTAAAGCGCCAGTCCTCGTTTACTCCACCATAAATATGCCGGGGAGCGAAGGCTGAATGGTGAAACAGATAAAGCGGCACATCTCCATCCGGCAAGACCGTTTCAAAGACTGTAAAGTCTTCAAACATGGCAGAGCCAGACCAAACAGGTTGCTTCGGAATAGAGATTTTGTCTGGAAGAAATCCATAGTAAGGTATGAAAATCCGGACGTCATGCCCCATTTGCTGTAGGACACCTGGAAGTGCCCCTACAACATCTGCCATACCACCTACTTTGGCAAATGGGGCTACTTCTGCTGCAACGAAAAGGATTCGCATACTGACCTATTCCATAGTCTCGCCAACAATCATATCGGGCAACAGACTGATTTGCTGTTGATTCAGTAGAAACTGCAACAAAACAGCAATCTGATGCTCCAAGAACAACCTTGCAATAGGGCTGGCTGCTCTTGGAGTATCAGATTAAGGACTGTTGATCTTTACTCTACAGCCAAACCAAACATAGACCAACAAGCAATCAGCCAAGCTTCTAGAACAGAATTCTAAATAGGCCAAACCCACTTGTAATCGGTGATAAGACATTTCGTAGAGTATCGCCAAATTTAGTCAGACCCGAGCGACCTACAAGGACAACATCATTGTTGCGAAGCGCTGGGTTAGTTTCTTCGTTAACGGGTTGATCGAAGTCGACCTCAATGTCCCTCTGGGCTACGGTACCGTCGGGATTGAGTCTAATTAATTTGACTTTTCCCTTATTGGCCCTGGAATTATCAAAACCACCCGCAGCTAGCACTGCAGTATTCAAGGGAGTACTCGGTTTGATCTTGACAACCCCAGGCTGTCTAACTTCACCGACAACATTGACATCAATGGTGGCTGGGGAAAAACTGACGTTAGATAGTTCAGTGATTTCTGCTGCTGTCAGACCTTCAGCTTTAGGAACTAAGATTGTGTCGCCTGCTTGTAGCGCAATATCTTGGGATAGATCTCCTTCCTTGAGGAGTTTCCAAAGATCGATATTAATGGTTTGGGCAGCGCTAGTATTGGGACGCCTCAGTATCTGTACCTTACGAATGTCTGCTTGGGGTCTGATACCGCCTGCCGTTTGAATCGCTTGAGTAACTGTGGGGAGTTCAGTCGAGGCAGCCTTATCATTTCCTAGGGTGCCTGCTTCCCGTACATCAGCACTGCCAGGGGTAATGGTATGAGGACCGGGCCGAAAGACTTCACCAATAATAGCAACATTAATAGGTTCAGAACGATCGGCAGAGAAACTAGTGCTGCTCAGAAGTAGATTGTTAGAGAAATCGATTTCTGTAGCAGCTGGGATAAATACGGTGTCCTTATCCCGGAGCTCTAGATTTTGACTTAAGTCTCCTTCTTTCAGAAGTTGCAGAAGATTTACGGCAATGATCTGAGTCGAGCCATTGATTTGTGGACGACGCACTTGGATTTGACTTAAATCAGCCGATTGAGACGAGCCACCCGCTAGCTGAATCAACTGAGTAACTGTGGGAATTTGATTAGGGGATTCGACGGGATAGGTCCCTGGACGTCTCACCTCACCGGTAACGCCTAAGGTAACTGTGCGAGGTCTGACTAAAACCATGGTGACATAAGGACGTCTGTACAGCCGAGTGTAGCGCAATGAGATTTCTCGCTCAGCTTGATTTAGGGAGCGACCGGCGACAGGAACTCGACCAATGAGAGGAAGGCTAACCGTGCCATCGACTAAGACGGTGTAATTGGTCGGAAATAGATCAGGTTGACCAAACATGGTCAGTTGGATTTCATCTCCTGCTCCTAGAATATAAGCCTGTTGATTAACTAGGGTGTCACTGGCTTCAGCAGAAGTATTTTGAGCCACTGTCAAGACATTGGCAGCCTCTTGAGAGTCTGGCGTTGACACCTGAGCTGCAACAGACAGAGGAGATATTGAGGTTGCAATAGCAATCAGTGCAACAGAATGAAGAGGGCGAATCATAATTTTGTTAGAACCCTAGTTAATTGATATACCTGTAGGAAAAACAATTATAAACGATTGTTTATTAGGGGACGCTATGGTGGGCAGGGATGTTTCTAGTCGTCACTAATTTGGCATAAGAGTAGTTGATCTGGCAATTTTTAAGAATACGATATTTGCCAATGAAGGCTCTCTTTTATGAGTCAAATGAGTATATAGGTCAATCTGCTAACCAATGGGGACCTATTACTTATTGAGGTTTATAGCAAAAGCGGTTGATGAATAGGCATAGTTAAACATGCAAAAGGTCAAGCATAGAGACACCTGGCAATGATTTTATTCGTCAGTAGACGAATAAGCAACTTTACAATCGTCTTGGATTAGGGTGGCTACAGTATAGCCTCGACGTTTGAGTTTGAGTGAACTTTAAGCCAGGGTGATGGACTCACTTCTCTTTATCCTCAGGCAAGATAGGTATACGAAAAGACGATTAGTTGACAATTTCGAGTTAGAGCACGCATCCAATATGCAAGGACGTTGCATTGACCATTTTATTGTTGCTGTAGATATCTATGATGTGATGGTCCAGAAGCCTTGAAGTTCTTGCCTAAAGCTGAGATGTGCTGGCTGCCTAAACCATGTTTGATGTCTACTTCACATTTTTGAAGTCACTGGGACCTTTGTAGTTAGAGTATTGGGCTAAATCCTGGAGAGATTGCTGTCCAGAGTAGTATTGATCATCCACTTTCCAGGTGGGGAACCCTGCATCTCGCCCAATCACTGGGCGCAGTTGGTCGCTGGCTTTAGTCAATTCCGCTTGACACAGGTCAAGCTTGGGATCTTTGCCTTGAGGGGCACATTCAATATAGGGCATCTCTGGAATTGCTTGAATCCCAAATAGACTTTTTTGATCTCGACAATGTGGGCACCAATAGGCACCAAACATTTTGGCGTCTGTTTCTTTTAGATGCTTCGCTAGTTCAAGCTCTGCTTTGCCAGAAATATTGGTAATGGGAAGGACCTGCGCAGGCTTACCATCAGCATCTGTAATTTGATATATATCATCTGATGCAACTGGTTTGCCAATATGAGAGTACACGCCTAGACTGCCAATAATCGTTATGACTGTGATAATGATGCCAGCAAACAAAAGCTGACCCACGTCTTCCCAAGTTCTACCAAATATTGTCAGGATAAACATTAGGGTGGCAAATGTTGCCGAGGCAATACAGTAGATGCAAATGGCTGCGGCTCCTTGAGGCACTACAAATTTCGCAACCATGATGTACATCAAATACCAGCTAAAAATCATCATGGCCGTAGCGCCCATAAAGAGGAAAAACCATGATGTATTTTCAACCTTCATCCTGAAGTCTTTATCCTCAGATCCGAAGGCTAAAGGTGCTAACGCAAAAATGGCCATAGCAATGTAAGCGATGAGACCAAACAACGCTAGGGGTTGACCAAAGACTTCGGCATAAGGACTGCCTAAAACTTTACTACAGCCTTCAGTAGGGCAAGCTGCTTCGTTACCTGCCAAGCGGGTAACTGTCAAGTAGGCAGTGTTCGTAGCCCCCAAAACAGCAATGGCTCCAATCAGTGGCCGCGACCAGCGATGTAACCAGGAAGTCTTCGTACGACGGCGTGCCATAGGTTTGCCCTAAGTTCAATAGTGATAGAAAGACTCATTTATCTTAGATCATAACTCTGAGAACTTCGTGGCCAGATGGTCCCCAATCGGTTGACAATTAAAGAAACAGTTACAGTGGTCTCTATGATGACGATCTCTCAGTGGTTTACGATCGCTAATGTATTTGTGTTGCCTTTCTGGGCACTCATGATTATTTTGCCCCAGTGGGATTGGACCCGTCGGTTGCTTACCTCTTACTTACCCTTTGTGGGTTTAGCGCTGGTTTATATTGGTCTATTCGCCGTATCTCTAACACCCGAATCCGCAAAAGTCTTAGCCAACCCAACCTTAACTGATGTTGCCCAGTTGTTTGGCCAAGAAAAAATTGCAGCCGCAGCCTGGGTGCATTTTTTAGTGATGGATCTGTTTGTGGGGCGATGGATTTATTGGGAAGGTCAGCGCACAGGCATCTGGACTAGCCATTCCCTCGTTCTATGTGTGCTGGTAGGTCCTATCGGGTTACTGTCTCATATTATGACAGCCGCCATTGCTGAAAAGTTTAGCTCCTCGCCTGATCCCGTGATGGCAACACCGACAGCATCTGAGGATTAGGGATGGTAGCATCAAAGTTCGAGATCCGTGAGGCTAGCATTGCCGATGTCCCTCACCTATTTGATTTAATTCAAGAACTGGCCCGATACGAAAATCTTGAAGATGCAGTGACCGGTAGTCCAGAGGCGTTTCAGCAGCATCTTTTCGAAGAACCTCGCTATGCAGAAGTCATCATGGCTGAAGTTGATCAGCGGGTCGTTGGCTATGCCTTGTTTTTTACGAGCTACTCAACATTCTTAACGCAACCAGGACTATACCTAGAAGATTTATATGTGCAAGAGAAACATCGTGGTCATGGCATTGGCACTGCGCTGATTCGTCACTTGGCAAGCTTAGCGGCAGAACGACAGTATGGGCGCTTGGAATGGAGTGTGTTGGATTGGAATGCATCTGCGATCGCATTCTATGAAACACTAGGAGCAACTGTTTTGCCAGACTGGCGTATTTGTCGTGTGGTGGGTTCTGCGCTCAAAACCCTAGCTTCTCCATAGGATAGTTCTATGACACCAATGCCTGATACCCTCGACGGGTCCTCACTCCTACAGCAACTTCTTGAAGGTCAATCTCTGACCCAGGTAGAAGCCTCCCAACTGATGCAAGGTTGGCTTCAAGATGCGGTTCCGCCTGTACTATCGGGGGCCATTTTAGCTGCCCTACAAGCTAAAGGAGTTACTGCTGATGAATTAGCGGGGATGGCAACGGTCTTGTTGCAACAATCCGTTGAGCAAGATGTAGCCATGCCTACCCCCTTAATCGATACCTGTGGAACAGGAGGGGATGGATCCTCCACTTTTAATATCTCCACAGCTGTGGCCTTTGTCGCCGCCGCCGCAGGCATTGCCGTTGCCAAGCATGGCAACCGTTCAGCATCAAGTCGGGTCGGATCCGCCGATGTGCTAGAAGCGCTAGGGATCAATCTGATGGCACCCCCGGAGCAGATTCAAGCTGCGATTGCAGAAGTCGGTATTACCTTCTTATTTGCCCCGGGTTGGCACCCCGCAATGAAAGCCGTAGCGCCCCTGCGCAAAACTTTAAAAGTGCGTACCATTTTTAATTTATTAGGACCCTTGGTCAATCCTCTTCGACCTACAGGACAAGTTCTGGGGGTATTTGACTCTGCTTTGCTCTACCCCCTTGCCACCGCTCTCAATACTCTAGGTGTGCGGCGCGCTGTTGTTCTCCACGGACGAGAAAAGCTAGATGAAGCCGGATTGGGTGATCTGACAGATCTTGCTGTTTTGGAGGATCAGCAGGTTAGCCAAGATGTTTTAGACCCACAAGCACTGGGTTTGGTCTCAGCACCGCTGACAGCCCTCCAAGGGGGCGATGTGGATGAAAATGCTGCTATTTTGCAGGCTGTTCTCCAAGGCAAAGGCACCACTGCCCAGACTGATGTTGTGGTCTTGAATACTGCATTGGCTCTGTTTGTCGGGCATGCTGTTAACAGCTATGCCGAAGGGGTTACCCAAGCCAAAACTATTCTGGCCAGTGGGGCCGCTTGGCAAAAGCTGCAAGATCTAGTGGCTTTTTTACAGTAGGTATCAGTCTGAAGATCGGCACATTCTAAGGACTGTGCCAAAATAAGGGTCATGCATTGTCACTCAGTTATGGATTGTGATCGAGGTTGAAGTCCACCGCCAACTCCATGCCTTTCTCAGAGATCAAGGCTCTGACCAATGGCCTCATCACCTCACCATTGCGCGGCTTGTGGCTCGGGCCTTTCGGTTGAAGCGTAGTGCTCTCATTCAAATTAGTGCCTCTGCCAAACAACAAGGTCTACATCGCCTCAGCTACTTAGCACCTTTGATGATCTGGCGAGAAGCCGTTATTTTGGTCGCTCCCCTGGCTGCCCAACAGCAATTACTGCGGGCGGAAATGCCTCTCTTAAACGAATGGATGCAAATTAAAAAGCCAATCATTGCTAGCGATCGCTGGCCGGGCAATCACTTTAAAGGGGTATTACTACTGACGCCTGAGGTGTGGCTAAAAGACTATCTCACTCAGCAGCACCAATTTCCCTCGGATATTCCAACGCTAGTTGACAATGCGGATCAAGTCGAAACCTGGACTCGGCAACAACTGACATTATCACTACATCCCCAAGATTGGGAACAACTGATGTGGTGTTATCCCCAACTGATCGAGCCTCTGCGCGAGACCCGGGTCAAACTGACCCGAGCCCTATTTCAGCACCCTGAAACCCCCTATGCCCATACTCTGATTGCCCAAAAAGAACGTAAAATCTTGGCTCGGCTCCATCAAAAGATTTTGGCTGATGACATCACCCTGAGCCCCCCCCATTGGCAAGCTTTCTGGCAAACGTATCATTCAGAACATCATTTACTCTGGAGTGAAATCAACCGCCAAAATGGATCCTTTATTTTGCACAGTGCTCCTAATGAAGTCCATCGTTATCTACGAGGTCTGTGGTCACGGCAACCTGTGGCGTTGATGGGTAGCGGATTCGATTTGGAACCCGATGCCAAGCTCTTTCGCCAGCAACTGGGATTGGATGAGGTGACCTATGTGCAATTTGCGGCTAACCGAGAGACTGAAGCGGTGCAGCTCTACCTTCCAGATGGTCTCCCCATGCCCAATACGGCCTCTTTTCAAGGAGAGTTGCTGCGGCAGCTCCATCTGCTGATGGTGGCCAGCGCCTGTACTGGTGATCCCACGGTGATCATCATTGGCGATATGCCCATGCAATACCAAGTGGCAACGGCGCTGGCCTCTGAGTTTGGGTCTCGTGTGCAAGTGGAAACGCCAGAACTCAATCCAGATAGCATTCTGATTACAGGCTGGGATTTCTGGCTGCACACACAATCCGCGCTGCCGACGCCAAAACTCCTGGTCATTGCCACTCTGCCGATTCCTTCTCTAGAGGATCCACGGGTGGCGGGACGCGTAGCCCACTACAAACAGCACCGCCAGGACTGGTTCCGACTCTATTTGTTGCCCTCGGCTCTACGGACGTTACAAGCTGCGATCGCACCTATCAGACAGCGCCAGGGGGTGGTTGCCTTACTCGATAACCGGGTCTTGCACCGCAGCTATGGCCAGCAAGTGCTGACGGCCATCAGTCCCCATGCCCGTATTAATTACTTGGATGATAGTTTGTTCTATACGACCTCAGCATCTTCACTGAAGTAGGTCTAAGAGATCGGCCATATCTTAAATCAGAATGATCTCTCAACTCAATAGCATTCATTTCTCGATAAAATTTAGAAAAGCCTGACCTTCTAGTTAGGCGGTTGCATTTGGGAGACATCAAAATGGGTGAAGCAAAACGACGTCAAGAGGCTTTAGGCGAAGACTATGGTAAAGAACCTAATCTGTTGTCATGGTTGCCCGTGACCAAGAACCAACTCCAGAAACTCTACAAGATCGTGATGAAAGGGAGTTGGGTCGGTATCTTTTTGGTCCTCTTATCCTGGATAGTGGTGCGATTTGTGGGCCCTTCCATGGGTTGGTGGGAGTTAGTGCCAACAGATGGTTTGTAGCCTATATCCTAACCTTGCGTTACTCCTAGGACTAGACAGGGTACTTATCTACCCGGATAGTGGGGAACAAGCTAATCTGTCTCCCCTTTAGGCTAGCTTAAAGGGCACTGCTAGGGAGACCACCATGACTGCGGGGATCATCCTGATTCCCCTTAACGGCTGGTTGGAATATTGATGTTGCTCCCGTCACTTGCGGCACAGCTAAGGTATCTTCAGCAACAAGGGCAGTTAAGGTATCTGCCAGAATGCGCCGGGGTTGTTGGCCAATGGTACTGACTAATGCTTCACCTTCCGCATCTAAAAACACAAAACGCGGAATACCATCTACATCAAACTTCAAAATTTCGGGTAACCACTTACTGTTATCGACATTCAACATCACAAAGTTAACCTGGTCAGCAAATTGCTCCTTTAAACTCTGCATATCATCGGCCATGGCTTGGCAACTGGTACACCAGTTAGCATAGAACTCCATGAGGGTTGGTTTTTGGTTAGTTAATGCTGTCTCTAGGGGCGTCGAACTTTCGGCCAATGCCGACAAAGAGGGTTGCTGCGTTTGCTGCTGAGAGCCTAGAAAGAGGACAATACTGAGTGCGATCGCCACCATTACAACCAAGAAATTCCTGAGCTGCTTGCCAGTGGTGGCCGTTTGGGCTTCAGGATTTGGCGGCAGATTGGATGGATCTGAGGTCATGATTTGTTCAGAGTGAAGGACATTTAATGCTTTCTATCAGTTTAGTCATGTCTATTAGACTCTGAACTCCAGAAAAATTAAGAATTTGTGCTCTTGCCTTCATTTCTGCAGATATGAGAAATTGAGTAAGGCGAAGCTGCACCTTCTAGCAGACTAGCAAGTGATTTATCTCACAACTCTAGTGGTTGTTCTCTTGTAGTGTGCAAAGTAATCTCCAGAAAACACTCCAGATTGAATTTGATCTAAATGTGTTTTGCTACGGATTAGGCAAGAGGTTTGGTGTGACGAAAGCAGCTAAAACTAATGCATCGGGCATAGCCGCTGACTATGTCACTACCTTTGATTGATATTTGGATAGAATTTCGAATTCGAAGATGAGCATCTAAGCAGGTCTGGGAAATAGTTTAAAGGGGGATAAATGGGTGGCCTATGCAACTAACTAATCAGCGGATGTTACCTCTTGAAGAAAAACTGCGGCAACTGGTCCTAGAAGCCCGTCAATACCCCGCAGGGCATCTCAAGCGAAAACAGTGTTTAACAAAGATAGTACGGTTGATCGAGCAGTCTCATAAGCTTTGGCATGAGCATACCCCGTATTATGAGGATGCTTTACAGCAGACTTGGGTTTACTTTTGCCAAAATATCTGCGAAGCCGGTACGGGTGAACAATATGATCCCAGCCGTAGTAGCGTCATCACCTGGTTGAATCGCTATTTGAAATGGCGATTGCAGGACTTTCGGATTAGTCGACAGAAGCATCTTGCTAGATGTGCCTCTGTCGCCCCCAGAGCAGCTATGAACGGCAACACTGATATTACGACTAATCTAGCGGCTCCCCCAAATACTCCCCCTATTTTGCAGACAACCCGTCATTGGGTAGAAACTGATCCCTCAGGCGAGTTACAAAAAGCTCATATTCAAAATCGCCCTGACGTCAGTTGCCAAGCATTATTGTTGCGACGGCTTCCGCCAGAACAAGGCTGGGAGAGAATCTCAGAAGAATTTAGCTTACCTATCTCTACGCTCAGTAGTTTTTATCAACGACAATGTCTGCCTCGCTTGCGTAATTTTGGTCAGTCGCAAGGATATCTATAATAGAAGTTCCTGATCTTGACCGTATGCTTTCCTTGATGAGCGATTCGCTAGCCTTACCCATCACCCAAGCTGCTAGGCATAAAGCCTTAGAATTTGGACAACAGCAGTCTACACCGGAAAAAGCTCAGAAAGTTTACCTGAATACCTTGGCTGTTTGGGCGGTGAAGGATTATCTGGCCCTGATGGAAATGCCTTCCAACTTGGAAGCTAGTGATAGCTGGAATCCATTAGTACGCCTATGTGCTGATGTTGCCGACCTAATTGTGCCAGGGATTGGTCGTTTGGAATGTCGGCCTGTCTTGCCTCAAGCCCGCACTTGCCCATTACCCCCAGAAGTATGGTCCGATCGGATCGGTTATCTAGTCGTCGCTATTGAAAACGATGATCGGCAGGCCCGTTTATTAGGATTTACCCCTGCCGCAGCAGCAGGAGTTATCGTTATTGACCAATTGCAACCGCTCGAATCCTTACTAGCGTACATCAGTGAATTCGTGCCTGCCATCACACCCCAAACTGCATCTATTAGCGCTGGACCAGATACCAATCTGGGTTTATGGCTCCAAGGCATCTTCGATCAGAGTTGGCGACTAGTAGATGATCTATTGCAACCTGCAACGCCGGCACTAGCCTTCAATTTTAGAAGTGCAGCTGCGACCTCAACCTTAGATTTGGGAACTAACGCGGTTCAAGTTCAGCGAGCCAAGTCAGTTCAGTTTAAAGATGAGATCGGGAAAATTCCTTTAGTCTTGATTGTAAATCTTCTCAAAGCTGAGGCGGACGGCCAACGGATGCTGGGTGTGCAACTGAGACCTACCGGAAATTGTCCCTTTTTGCCTGCTAATCTAGTGCTTAAAATTCTGGATAGCCAGCGTATGACGTTTTTAGAAGTTCAATCTCGGCAAGCTGACAACTATATTCAACTGGAGTTCAGTGGACAATCAGGCGAACAGTTTCATCTTCTTTTAGAGCAAGGAGACCAGACAATTACAGAAACATTTGTCGTGTGATCCCATCAGATCAGATTGAAAAGGAAAGGTAACTCTGCAAAGAGAGATAGCCGTGGATAAGTTGGTGGTCTTAAGGATTGGGGAAGGTAGCTTTGCGCAGGGTTTTTCTGTGACGCTCCAGATTGGCCAAGAAAACGATCGACCGTCTACAGAGATGATCGGCTCTCTTCCCCCAGCATCTGATATCCCAGAACAGTATCAAACTTGGCAAACAGCGTATTTGAGTTTGGGGCTATCGACTCGCTTAGAAGCGCCAGCCCAACAAGTGACTAATGTGGCTTGGCAAGAGCTCCATGCAAACTGTGAACAAGCTGCACAAACTCTCCAACACAAACTGGATCAGTGGCTGTTGGCAGAGGACTTTCGCCCCATTCGCGATAAGTGGTTGGAGCAATTGTCTCCAGCCGACTGTATTCGAGTCATTCTGCAAACCCATAATTTGCAGTTACAACGATTGCCTTGGCATCAATGGGAACTGATGCAACGTTATGACCACGCGGAAATCTCCCTGTGCGCTCCTACCTATGAAGGCACCCGATATCAAGCGGTCTCTAAATCTAAGGTCAATATACTCGCTATTTTGGGTAGTAGCCAAGGCATCAATACGCAAGCCGATCAATCTTTACTGGAACATCTTCCCCACGCTCATGTGCAGTTTTTAGTAGAACCTCAGCGGCAGGAATTGACCGATCAGCTTTGGGAGCAACATTGGGATATTTTGTTTTTCGCAGGGCATAGCCATAGCTCTGCCCCTTGTGATACAGGCCATATCTGTCTGAATGCGCAAGAGACGTTAAATATCAATCAGCTTAAATATTCACTGCAAAAGGCGATCAGTCGAGGTCTGAAGCTGGCAATTTTCAACTCTTGCGATGGATTGGGATTAGCTCACCAATTAGCAGATTTGCAAATCCCTGCCATTGTGGTCATGCGGGAGCCGGTCCCGGACCAGGTGGCCCAATCTTTTCTCAAATACTTTCTCACTTCTTTTTCTCAAGGCCAGTTTTTCCATTTAGCAGTTAGAGAAGCGCGGGAAAGATTACATGATCTCGAGCCTCATTTTCCTTGTGCGACGTGGTTGCCCATCATTTGCCAAAATCCAGCGGAGGTTTCGCCAACATGGGAAAGACTCTGTTTTGGGATAGAGCGATCGCGATACGCACCCCAGAACGGTTCAGTCTCCCAGATGGTCACGCTTGTGTTTACCGATCTGGTGAGTTCAACCGCAATTAAGCAAGCCATGTCTGGTGCTAATATCACGGATCGCAACCAACAATACTTTGCAACCATCTTGCAGCCTCACCGCCGTAGGGTGGAGGCCAGCTTAGACGTATTTGGCGGCCATGTCGTCAAAACTGAAGGTGATGGTTTTCTGATCAGTTTTCCTGGGGTTATGCAAGCGGTGCAATGGTCGATGGCATTGCAACAACACCATGAAGCTGAGCCGATTGAGACTCCCTTTGGCCCGTTGCAAGTCAAAATCGGGATGCACACGGGAAATCCACTGATTGATGATCAAGACCACGACTATATTGGTCAAGAGGTGGACTATGCCTACCGCATCTCCGATCTTGCTAGTGGTGGGCAAATTTTACTATCAGAAGTATCAACTGTTTTATTGCGGAATGCCGGGCTGGCAGATATTTCGGTTTGTGCTCATGGCGATCACAACTTAAAAGGAATTGGTGCCGTTCCTGTTTTTGAAATTCTATGGAGTGAAAGACAAACTCATTCTTTGCGAAGTCCTGCCCCGACTACTTTGAGGCCACTCAATAAAGCTGTCTCGGACTCGCATGTTGATCGAAATTCTCCAGAAACAACATCATGGTGGTCTAAAATTCGCCCCTTCTGTAGCCAGCCTTGGTTACCTTTGTTGCCCACTAGTCTAATTCTGACTGCAGCTCTGATGGGTGTGCGTGGCTTGGGTGTATTACAGCCTTTAGAATTATGGACGTTTGATCAGTTAATGCGCCTCCGTCCCCATGAAGGGCGGGACCCACGGATCTTGGTGGTTTTAGTCAAAGGTGAAGATATTCAGGCGCAAGGAAAGCAAGCTCGCCGGAGTTCTTTGGCTGATAAAACCTTAACCCAACTCCTGACTCGATTGGAGCAGGCACAACCTAGAGCGATTGGCTTAGATATCTACCGAGATTTTGCTGTCGATCCCAGATACCCCAGCTTGGTGCAGCAACTCCAGAAAAACAAACGCTTAATTGTCCCCTGCAAAGGCAGTGATGTTGCCATTGATCCAACGGGGATTGCTCCGCCGCCAGAAGTATCAGCGCCCAACCGCATTGGCTTTACAGATTTTGTCGAGGATGGAGATGGGGTTGTGCGCCGACATCTACTGCATATGAGTCATGGATCTACTTCTCCTTGTACTGCTGCCTTTTCTTTTGGGGCTCTTTTGGCTTTTCACTATCTGGAACATAAATCGGGTCAAGAGCTAGCCCTAGCCTTAACAGAGCCAAACAAAGAAAAACCGTTCCAATTGAGTCTTCAAACTACTTTGCCTCCGAATATATCGACTCCTCGGCAAACAGAGTTTAGACATCTACAGCGGCAAGGCGGCTACCAAGGGAGTGATCCCCGACGCATGACTGGCTTGCAATTGATGCTCAATTATCGGGCTTTGAACAAACCTACAGATATTGCAGAAACAGTGACTGTTGGCCAGGTTTTGGCAGATCAAGTTCATCCTCAAGCCATTAAAGATAAAGTGGTACTTGTAGGTGTCCAGTCCAGTGGTTCTGGGGATTTTTGGTCAACGCCCTATGGTGCGGGTCCAGATCAGAAAATTGCTGGTGTGTTTGTCCAAGCTCATATGCTGAGTCAGATAATCAGTGCTGTGGAAGATCAACGTCCTTGCATATGGATGTGGCCTCAATGGGCAGATGCTCTATGGATAGGGTGTTTTTCTATAATTGGGGGAATGTTGGCTCTGGTTCTAAAATTAACAGCGCGTTTGGGTGTGGTGAGTGGATTAGTCGTCAGTCTGTTAATCGGTACTAGCTTGTGGGGACTGATTCAGGGAGCCTGGATGCCATTAATTCCTGCACTTTTCGCATTTTTGCTGACCAATGTCGTCATACTCCTCATCCGGGCTCAACAGATTGATAAGACTCATCAAAGGTATTTACGCTCGACCAAATCTTGATTACAGACGAAGGAGATTTTGCTTATCATGACTTCTCAACGTTTTTCCCATTCAGCAATTCTGGCTCTGTCACTGGCTGCGCTTAGTTTGACAGGATCAGGGTTGCTAATCTCTGACAAGGTGACGGCGATGCATCAGCACCATCATGGAACGCAATTTAAAATTCCGACAACGACGCAAGATCCGGGTGCGCCAGTGGGCCGCCGGGAAGGGGGGAGTAGCCGCGGCGATAAAATTTTTGCGTTGTGTGAAAGTGTAGAAGAAGCAGCCAAGCAGCAATGCGCGACGGCTAGACTAACCGCCTTAGTGCCTGAAACTGCTAACCAGAAAAAGGTCTGGGGGTTAACGACGGCTAGCCATCCAGAATTTCTATTTTACTTATCGAAATTTCACGGTCCTGAACAACCGGAAACAACCGACTTGCCGATTGAGTTTGTCCTCCAAGATGAGCAGGACCGATACATTTATAAAACTCGCTTCGTATTACCCCTCCAGAAAGGGGGTGTTATTCGTCTACCCATTCCTACAACCAGTGAGGCTTTAAAGGTAGGTCAAAGATATACATGGACCTTGTTTACCCACTTCAACCCGAATGAGACTAACTTTGTCAGTGGCACGATTTATCGCACCCGTTTGAGTCCTCAACGCCAGCAACAACTGCAAACTGCGGTACCTCTGAAGCGCTTGGATCTGCTTGTGCAAGAGGGGCTTTGGTTCGATGCTATTTCAACACTGGTTGATTTAAGGCAAGCTAATCCCCAAGATCAGACGTTAATGTCCAAATGGTCCGGCTTACTTGATGATATCGATCTCAATGAACTGGCAACTGAGCCGATGTTGCCCTGCTGTACATCAGAGCCCCAAGTCTCCTTGAAGTGATACAAACTTTTAGATCTGTCTGGCTCACTGCTTGAGCTGGCATAGGGGAGGGTCGCGATCGCACCACTCAATCTAGAAGCACAGGAAACACCCACTGCTGATATTGGGGATCGCGATTTTCGGTGATGGCAGTGAGTTTATCCCTGAGCTTGTCAGTGATGGGGTGTTCTGCTGGAGTCGTGTAGTTCTCGATCCGCTTGATGGGCGTAATTTTGGCAGCAGTGCCGCTCAGAAAAACTTCATCCGCAATGAATAATTCCGATTTATCCACGGGTCGTTCTACGACAGTGATGCCTAAATCCCGAGCCAGTTGAAGGACACTATCACGGGTAATCCCTTCCAAAATATCTTGCTCAAATCCTGGGGTAATAATTTTACCGTGACGCACAATAAAAATATTCATGCCCGAGGCTTCGCTGACTTTGCCTTGAGCATTCATCAAAATAGCTTCATCAAACCCCGATTCTACCGCTTCCGTCTTCGCTAAGGATGAAGTGATGTACGCACCACTAATTTTGCCTCGCAGCGGTAAACTCCGATCTTCCTGCCGACACCAGGAACTGAGACGGCAACTAACGCCATCTGGGGAAAGATAGTCGCCCAGCTCAATGCCATAGATAAAAAAGTTTTTCTCGATATTATGTAATCGAGGTGCAATCCCTAAATCGGAGGTATAGACAAAGGGTCGGATATAAAAAGAGGTTTGCGGCCGGTTCTGTTGGACAAATTCTTTGATCGTCTGCTCAATTTTATCTGCGGGTAAATCAAAGTGGAGCAGTCTTGCACTTTGGCTGAGGCGTTGGCAATGCCGATCTAGCCGAAATAGCAAAATCTGAGCTGGATTTTGCGGGTCAGGAATCCCTCTGAGTCCACCAAACGCACCTGTCCCATAATGAAGGGCATGGGTGGCAACAGAAATATTGGCCTCTTTGAACGGGACAAATTGATGCTCAAAGTAGGCAATCGGTAAAAAATTGTGCATAACCCAAATTAATGCTGAAATACTTGGGGTGAGACATTCCATTCTTCCCCAAATTCAGAGAACTAGAGTCGCCACCATCCTTATTGAGACTAACATTGATTCGGTTGATTCCAGAGAGGGGATATTAGGCGGTCCCTACCTCTATTACCAACGGGTATTCCCCCGCAGCAATTGCCAACTCCAAACGCAGCGACCGGAACCTGTTACGGATAGTGGTCTATGAGGACTGATACCAAAATAGCTATGCATCCAAGGCTCCCTGGATTTTTGCATTAAAGCCAAATACTTGTCGTTGCCCTACCAACGGTACCAAAGTCACGTCTCGCTGGTCACCCGGTTCAAAACGAACAGCAGTACCTGCGGGGATATCTAGCCGCAAACCTCTGGCTTGAACGCGATCAAATTCCAAGGCTGGATTGACTTCAAAAAAGTGGAAGTGAGAGCCGACTTGGATGGGGCGATCGCCGGTATTGGCAACGGTCAAGGTCAGGGTGGGTCGCTCTGCATTGAGCGCAATGTCACCTGCTTCAGGCAAAATTTCACCAGGAATCATAGGTTGTCCTCAGGTTTGCTTGCTAGCAACTGTACGCTACTGTTCAACAGAGAGCTAGACCCTTTGAGAAAGTTATCAATAGCGTCTTCGCCGACGCCGACGCCGCCACTGATGGACTAGCGTGGCTATCCCAAACACACTGATAAAACTGCCGACTAACAAGATGCCAAACAATTGCCAAGGATCGGGTCGGCTTAGTAAGCGTCGTCTGGTCAGACTTGCCTGACAGATAGGGTAGAGAAAATTCCGTCCTCCTAGATCATCAGCACTCAACTGAGGTTGAGCCAGGGCCGCTGCTCCCAAACTGCTATTCATGATGGCTTGGGGGTCAATTTGATGAGATAACTTCAAATTCTGCATCGGTTGCTGACAGTTGATGGGAATAGCATTATCGGGTGTAGTATCCGTATCAAAATTGCGTTGAGGAAACTCGTTGGGATGATCGAGGGCAAGAGCATGGCCCACTTCGTGGATTAGCAACGATTCAAAGTGGTTACAGCCGGAGACAGGGTTGTGGGTATCTAGAAAATAGCAACTTTGATTGTTGAAGACAATGTCAGCACTGGTAAGGGTTTTACCCGGCAGGGGTTGGCCCTGCACACCGATTGGGGTTTGATGGGTATACCAAAAACTGGTGTAAGCACCAAAGTTGGCGACTGGGGGATAGGTCTCAGGACTGAGGATAAACACATCGATCTCCGCCCCGAATCCCCGCCAAGGTTCTGGAGTTCCCTGGGGAGGGAGTCGGGCGGCAAGGCTAGGGGTGATATTAACAAACTTGAGTCGTGGATGGTTTTGCCCCCAATGATCCAATGCGGTTTGGATCTCTGTTTGGATTTGGGGACAGGTTGGGGGTTGACGGTCTCTGAATAGGGGAATGATTTGGGCGCAAAAATCGGGTGCGATCGCATATTCTAATCCCTCTCCCAAACCGCGCACATTTGAGAGCACTGAGCCTGATACATTGCTCCACCGGGCCGCTCCTTGTAGGTCATCCGTTAGATCCTGAGGGGTATTGTTGGTGAGCGTTTCGTCAATCACAAATCCAGAGGCTGGACCGCAGAGCCAAAAGGTGAAACTCCACATCCAGCAAAGTCCAAAACTAAGACAACGCCACCACCTAGCTTGCTTGTCCATGATTCCCCCTAATGACAATGCATCAATAGCTTGACTAGGAAATGGGGTGATGCACGGTTACCAACTTTGTCCCATCCGGAAAGGTGGCTTCCACTTGCACTTCAGGAATCATTTCGACAATGCCGTCCATGACATCTTGACGACGAAGGAGGGTGGTGCCATAGCTCATTAACTCCGCAACTGTGTGTCCATCGCGTGCGCCTTCCAAAATACCAGCAGTGATGTAGGCCACCGCCTCGGGGTAATTGAGTTTGAGTCCCCGGTCCTTACGCCGTTCTGCTAAAAGTGCCGCCGTAAACACGAGCAATTTATCTTTTTCCTGGGGAGTGAGTTGCATGGAGTACCTCGTTTTAGAGTGGCCAAACGCGGGGTGGACAAGCGGGTCGTCCTAGATAAGTAGACCGCAACAGATGCCACACTTGCATAAACCATTGCCGAGCCGCTTGACTAGAGGGACCACGATATCGGCAAATTAGACCCAATTGTAATCGAGTGACACCCACTTCTGCGGTCTGAGCTGGGGCAACTTGCTGCCAGAGATGGCGAGCGGCCTGAACGGTATCCGTTTCTACCGCTCGGCCGACCCAAATAAAGCTACCGACCACGGGTTGACCCGCCAAGCCATGAGGGCTTTGCCAAACCTCGGGTTGTCCGGGTAACCACTGCCGATCGATCCACAGCGGGGTTCCCTGCTGCCAAACTTCAGTTTGCGATCGCCAATCACCCTGCATAAATTTTTCACCTCTAGCACTACGCCCCAATCGAGTGATTTCCCAACCCACATAAATCGCGCCTGGATCTAACTCCACCCGCAGGGTCTGGCGAAACCGGGCTTGCTCAAACACAATAGTTCCCAGGGGCAACCACTCTAAAACAGCACCAGCCGCAAGCCGACATTGCAGGGTTTGTTGGGCTTCAATGCCTTGGGAACGATAAATTTTGCCAGCGGCAGCTGTGGTGAGTAGGGCATGAGCTTGCGGTTGTAGCTCAATATCCATAGAGAGACGATCACCGCTAACCATTCCCCCTGCCGTATGCATGATGACGCTATGGCAGACTTCAGGTCCTTCAGGATAGAAGGGTCTTTGCAAGTTTAGGGGAGCTTGATGATAGCTCTGGCGAATTTGGCTGTGCTGATTACTACTCCCGTAGATCAAATTCAGACAGCCATGCCAGCCCGATATATCAGAAGCTGGATCGAGGGAAGCTATCTCAAGAGGATCGGACTGATGCGAGGGAGCTGACATGGGTTTAGCTGCAGGAGTTAAGAACATAAGCTTTGGGGAAGTAGGGAATAGAGATGGATACCACTTTCTCCCACTCCCTGATGATTCTCTAAGACTTAGCCTATTTTCAAATAACCAGACTATTGAGGTATAGCAGGCTACTCTGTCATTCTATAGCCCGAAAAATTATTTTGTAATGGAACGTTAATACTCCAAAAGACACGTAAAATAAGGGGTTCTAGGCTTTCAGATATTTCTCTAAACTCAGCTAAATAGAAATTTCTGAGCTTTTTGTGGTCATGACGAATAATTCAGTTTATACTCGTAACAGATGGGCTATCGATCCCCCCGTATAGCTCAGTTAAGTCCTCGAAACGGCAACTTGTCTCGAAAGAGCAAGACGCAAATTAGCGAGTCTAACCCTTTTTGAAAGGCATGATGGTCGTTAATACCGAAGGGACTTTATTTTTATGGTGGGTACTTTTCTCTACGCTGCAGTACGCGCCACCGCCAAACAACACAATTTTTGCTGCTTCCACCATAGTTTTCAGGTCAAGATTTAGCGATCAGTGATTGACTCAGTAAAGATCCAAGTAGCCCGCTTGGACTTTAAAGCGGAGTCATCTTTACTCTAATTTTGGGACTTGAGAATAGCTTGGAGTGCCGCTGCGTCACCATAGTCCTAAACTTCTACATCTAAAACATATGCTTACCATTCTTGGTTGAGATTGTTCCCTTGCTTGCGAATCCATTCGGCCTCTCTCTTTGAGCAAAATTGGCATTAACAGTGGAGCCCTTAGGGCCTGAAGTCACCTCAAAGCTTTTTGGGGTAGCATGCATATCTGAATCTGGGTCGGTCTATTGAACGAAGATTTTGTGAATCATACAAATACTATGTAGCATGCATGTTACAATCTAATGCATCTGCATTCTAAGGAGAAAAAAGCGATTCCTAGAAAATGCAGGGGAATGTTTCGCTTATTTCACCTTTGGGTTACGGTCATGTCTTTTCAACAGCTCAACTTGTCTGCCCCTAAGTCGGTTCTTTCCTGGGCTAACCATGATCTGGGGTCAGCCGAAACTCAAATGGCTAAGAATGTAGCCTCTCTGCCATTTGTCTATAAACATGTAGCATTGATGCCGGATGTCCACTTAGGCAAGGGAGCCTTGGTGGGGTCTGTGGTTGCTACCCAAGACGCCGTCATTCCAGCAGCAGTCGGTGTGGACATTGGCTGTGGCATGGGCGCCGTGCAAACCTCGTTCACCGCGGACCAGTTAGAGAGTAAAGTTCTCAAGCAAATTCGCTTGGATATCGAGGCCACTATTCCGGTGGGCTTCAACCAAAATAAAGAGGCGGATAAGTCTGTCTACAATTGGCAACGATGGCAGGACTTTAAGCATCTGCATCCAGGTGTGCAGCACCTGCAGAAGAAGGCACTACGGCAAATGGGGTCACTAGGAGGTGGCAACCATTTCATTGAAGTCTGTGTAGATACAGAAGATCAGGTCTGGCTGATGTTGCATTCTGGCTCCCGCAATATTGGTAACATGCTGGCCCAAAACCATATCAAAACAGCAAAGGAGCTGGCAAAGCTAGCCGAGATGAAATTGCCTGATCTAGATTTGGCCTATTTTGTCGCCGGGACACCCGAATTTGCGGCCTATTGGCGCGATTTACAGTGGGCCCAAGACTATGCTCGCTATAATCGCGACGTGATGATGGTTCGCTTTCAGCGAATTGTAGAGAAGTATCTGGCGGGGGGAAAACCTACTAAGCTTTTGCTATCGGTCAATTGTCATCACAACTACGCGGAGCAGGAAGTTCATTATGGTGAACAGGTTTATGTGACCCGCAAAGGGGCAGTCCGTGCCCGAGTCCAAGACTATGGGATTATTCCTGGCTCGATGGGAGCAAAGTCCTACATTGTCAAAGGTAAAGGGAATGCTGAGAGCTACTGTTCCTGTAGTCATGGCGCTGGACGAACCATGTCTCGGACAAAAGCGAAAAAGCACTTTACCCTTGATGATTTGATTGCCCAGACTGCAGGGGTGGAATGTCGAAAGGACAAGGGGATTTTGGATGAAATTCCGGGGGCCTATAAACCCATCGAAGCAGTGATGGCTAGTCAATCAGATTTGGTCGAGGTCGTTGCCACTCTCAAGCAAGTTGTTTGTGTAAAAGGGTAGTGGGGTATTTTTTGGGGTATCCCACCCGACGCTCTATACCGCTATGATGGAGGCTATTATGGCCATTGTCTCCTCTCAGCAATCCCCTCAGCCCGAAGGGTCAAAAAGATCGTCAAAAGCAAAGACTGCTGCTGTTGGTGGGGCTCAAGCAAAACCAAAAAAGTCTGATGCTTTGTTACAGCCGGAAGCAAAACATGAAGAGTCTGCGGGCAAGCATGATGACACACTCAGGCCCCAGCGATTTGATGAGTATATTGGGCAGCGGGAACTCAAAGAGGTACTGGATATTGCTATCCAGGCCACAAAGTCTCGACAAGAGGCCCTCGACCACTTGCTTTTATATGGGCCACCAGGATTGGGAAAAACGACAATCTCTCTAATTTTGGCGGCGGAGTTAGGCGTCAACTGCAAAGTCACCAGTGCTCCAGCCCTAGAACGGCCCCGCGATATTGTCGGCTTACTGGTGAACCTTCAGCCTAGAGATATTCTGTTTATTGATGAAATTCATCGCTTGTCACGGATGACGGAGGAGCTGCTCTATCCCGCGATGGAGGATTTTCGGCTGGACATCACGATTGGCAAAGGTCAGTCAGCCCGGATTCGCAGTCTGCCGCTACAGCCTTTTACCTTAGTAGGAGCGACGACCCGCGTGGGGGCACTGACGTCTCCCCTGCGGGATCGGTTTGGGTTTGTCCAACGGCTACGCTTTTACGAAGCCGATGAACTGGGACTCATTGTGTTGCGAACAGCGGATATCCTCAAGGCCAAAATCACTAAAGCTGCTTCTGAAGAAGTGGCTCGACGGGCCAGAGGCACACCTCGAATTGCCAATCGCTTACTCAAACGGGTACGAGATTATGCCGAGGTAAAAAGTACGGGAGAGATTACCCAAGAAATTGCCACGGAAGCACTAGAACTTTTCAATGTTGATCCTTGTGGATTGGACTGGACAGATCGCCGCTTACTAACGGTGATGATTGAACACTACAATGGCGGGCCTGTCGGTGTGGATACGTTGGCTGCTGCTACGGGCGAAGACTCGCAAACCATTGAAGAAGTGTATGAGCCCTATCTGATGCAAATCGGCTACCTCAACCGTACGCCTAGAGGTCGAGTGGCTACCCCTGCCGCCTGGACACATCTAGGCTATCAACCACCAGATGAACAAATGCGGTTGTTGTCTTGAGAGACTTGTAGGCGGGTCGGCTGATGCTCTATCAAGCTATTATTCTCAAGGGAATACGGTGTGGTTGATGGTTCTCCATCCGTTTCTGAGTGACCCCTGAAGGAGACAGGCAAATGTATCCTGATGTTGAGCAATATTTGCGATCGCTTCCCAACTCCCGCCAGCTAAGAATACAGGACTTGCACGCTCTGATTCTCGAGTTGTATCCAGATGTGCAAGTAGATATGAGCGATAAGATGCCTACCTACCGGGTGGGGGAGGGTTGGGTCGCCCTGGCTAATCGCAAACACTATATTTCTGTCTATACCTGCGGTGCCCATCACATTGAAGCCTTTAAACAACACCATCCTGATCTCAAAACGGGCAAAGGCTGTATCAATTTTCGGGATCAAGATGATATCCCTTGGGCTGACCTCAGACAGGTCATTCAACATGCCATTGAGCATCCCAAACCGTAGGTGTGATCTTTCCTGCTTCCTGGTGATATCTCCAAGAGAGATTCGTGTTTCTCATATTTCTCAGGCGACTCTGGTGGATAGCTCAGGAACTTCCTAAAGCTGGCACAGTTTCGTATCAGGTCGACCTCAGACTCTCCCCGTAGATTGAGAGTATCGAGAAGGAGAATCACTCACCATGAAAAATGTTAAAGCTTTTGCCCAAACAACTTTTGTTGGTATCGCTACCTTGGCTGTTGGCTTCAGTGCTACCGCTGCGATGACCTCCGGTCGGTCCTTGGCCATTGCTGCCCCCGTCCATCGCCAAATCATCACTCAAGGCCCGAATGGTGCTAGTAAGCTCGTTAAAGTGAATACGCCCCAATCCAGCGCAGTTCGCCAACTGTCCCCCTTCAATTTGGCGTATATGGCTTACCAAGGCTGGTTCACTAACGAAGGCGTTCCGGCTGCTGGTCAGTTGCTCCAAGGCTATCGGGTTGGGCGCATTACTGCAACCGAAGTGGCTCAAGCGGCTGTCCAGACCAATCGCCTATCGGCTGAAACGCTTAAAGATACCAGCTATCTCGCCAGTTTAGATGGCCAACTCAACACTCTAAGTCAACCAGACTAGTCTTGGCAAACCGTGTGTATGGGTGGGGGCCACCGTCACTTGCCTAAGTGTGACCTATGAACCCACTCTATCTATAAGATGAATAGCACCCGTATGAATGATTGGATTTCTAGCCAGAGTCTAGTTGAATGATTTGTTCAATGGTGACGCCAGCGCGACCATGACGGACATTGTGGCGAGACCCCAACTGATGGGCTTGGTGATGTTGTTTGAGTTCTGTTTCCCTAGCTTTTATTACTCTTTGAATCACACCTTGGTAGCACTTGGTGAGTCGTTTGAGAATAGAGGAACTGATTACCCATTTTTCTGTAAAGGGCCGATCTGGGACATTGTTGTAGTCCATGATGGCATCAATTGCTCGCGTGATTTTGGCTTCTGCGGCGGCGGGAGAGCGTCCCCGACGCTTAGCTTCCGGTTTAGTAGAGGTGGAAGATTGGGCTGAAGATTGGGGCTGAGATGATGCTGCCGATTTTACCTGAGTGGGCTGAGGTTCAGAGTGACCGTTGTTTTGTGCGGATTTGAGTTGGGCAGTGGGTGTCTGCTCTGCCTGCATCAATTGTACAAGCTGGATCAGAGCTGTGGTTAAAGTCTCTAGGGTCTGATCCGATGTAGACGTTGGGGGCTGTGAGTCTGATTTAGTTTGATTGCTAGCGGTAACAGTTTTGAGTATTTGTTGTTTGGATGAATCTGACGGTGTTGTGGCAACGTCATGCTCCAGATTTTCTAAAAACAGCAAGGCATAGTGGGTGCGCTGTTCATAGTTAACTCCTGCCTTGGTATAGTTGGTCCGCTCGGCCGTCTGGCCATCGATCAGCGGTAACTGACCCGAGCGAATTGCTTCTGCGATCGCATCTCGATACAAAGGCAGATAATCTTCTGGATAGTAATCCTGCTCTAGGTCAGCGATCTCTTGTCGGCACAGGGTGCGAATGGCTTCGGGATTTTTGAGCGGTTGCAAAGGCTCAATAAACAAGCGAGCTAGTTGTGCCAAGTCATCGGGGTTTGTAGAGTCAGTTGCTTTGTCTGGGAGAGACTGCTCAATCCACTGTAAGACGGTGGACATTTTATCCTGCTGGGTTCCACTCGGTTCCAACTGATCTAGGATCTGGAGCCAGCGATCGCGCTCATCCTGGTAAAGCTTGAGGGTAGAAATATCCCGCTTTTGGAGTTGGCGTTTGCGCTTAATTGGTTGACTCATGAGTTCTTCTTCCCATTCCATTGAGGGGTCTGGTTGGAGTAGGGGGGCATCACTTTGGAAAATGTGCAGGATCTGAACCCCCGGATCTTGGAGACGAATCCCCTGGCGACCATCGATATTACCGCGGCCATCTCCAATTTTGTAGTCATTGTAGTGGCGAGTGGAGGCTAAGGAACGCCGCAGTGCCGAATCTTGCTCATTCTGGATCAAAAAGTGCCCCTGAATAGCAGCCATATATTCAACATCGGCCACGGTGGGAGGGGCATACCAATGGGTGGCAATGCGGGCATAAATAGTCCGAAATAGGTGGGTATACAGATTGCCTCGGCCCGCTCGTTGGGGAATCAGTTCAGCAAAATGGCGATCGCAGGCTTTGGCGACGGCAGGACTGTACTTGCGATTGATCGTTTCTAGGTCTAAATCTACAGTATTTACTTTTTTGCGTAGGGTTTTTAGGGCTGCGATCGCTTGCTTGGCAGGAACTAAGGTCGGAATTTCAAACCGGAGTTCCATTGCTTCTTTGCGGCGTTTAAGGGCTCCCGTAAACCAGACACTATAGGGAGATGCATCAATGAATTCAGCGGTTTGTAAAAGTTCTGTACAGCGACGCCCTGTGATCACGGCCAAACCTGCTGCTACCTCGGCCCAGTCTCTACTATCTAGCAGGGTTTTAGCGCGATCGACAACGGCATCAGGTTGCTCAATGAGACCTTGCTGTTCGTTGCGGGCTGCCACCCTATCGTTAATGGATAAATTGATTTGAATCCATTCATCTCGGGAAAAGTTCATCGTCTCTACGACCACATGATCTTCACCCAGTTGCTGTTTGAGGGCCTGCCGGACTTCGGTCATCAGGTTGCGCTGTTGCTTGAGTTGTTTGAGACCATGATCATGCCATTGCTGCTTCATCCAAGCAGACCATTGCTCCGCAATTTGCCGATCTTGGCGGGTATGGCTCAGGGGGGCAACAGCAGGAAAAAATTGATGGTCGTATAGTTTTTTTAGCCAGCGCCGCATAAACTTGCCGGGTTCAGATTGCGATGATTATTACATACCCCTTGAGAAATCTCCCATTAGGTATAAAACCTTTGCAAAGGAGGCTGGCTAGTTCTCCTCTTGCCTGCAATCGGATTGAAGGAGTGCTCAATGGCACTATTCTTCACAAAGTCCTCATGATTGCAAACTATACTCCCTTTAGAATTCATAAAAAATGATTTTTACCAGCAGTTATCTCTAAAAAGCTTATGACTGATTGTCCTTGCTGTTCGAATACCTTGCTAAAGCAAATACATTTCGATAAAGTTAGCTGGTTCTGCCCTCACTGCTGGATGGAAGTTCCAGCCCCACAATCAGAAACTTATCTGCCTCCCCAAAAACGCTCCAGGCCGCAAATTATTCGTCGTGAGTTTTCCTCAAACGCTCGGTTGCGCAGCCCCACGAAGCTAAGCCTACCCCGTTCAAGACGAGTGTGAATTTTAGCACTTTGATAGTGAGATCAAAGCTGTCTCTCATCACAAGAAATATGGCTTAAAATTTAAATAAAACATCCTTCACTATTATCAATATTGAAGCTAGAAGTTAGTTCTATTTATTTCATGTATTTCTTTTCGAGCTATTCGAAAGGGTAACTATATTAGCCAGCGAATATCTTTTTCAAAATTCAAATTTGCTAGCTCAAGATATCGCACGGGTGCATGATGGCATGGTAGGAGAAGAATATTGCCTCACACTTGGAGTGATTCAATGGCGATACTGTTGCTCGATCCACTGACGAATACCAGCTTCTGAACCTGAAAAAGTTTGGCCAGTTTTGGGGTTGAACGCTTGCCAATAGTCTTCCTGCCGACGCCTAGAAATTTTCCAAACCCGCAAAGTAGGCGGCTGCAACTGTCTTTTCAGTGCTTCTAGTAGATGGCTAAACCCTAACCGGAAGCGCTGAGAGCATCGTTTCTGTTCAACTCGGATTCGAGGGAAACATTGAGTGATATTGACCATCACGTAGTCCTCAATGGTTACTCATTTCACCCTAATCGTGTTAACCATGCAGCACAAAAACTAGTGTGAATGGATTCCATAAACCCTGTTTATAGCCTCCTAGGAAAGTTGACGTCTAGGATAGGGAAGTCACACCCGAAGCTATCAGGATGAAACTATTTCAACTACGTGCTGCTCTTGCCGTCGCTGAATTTGGAAACTTCAGTGAAGCAGCACTCCAGTTGGAGTTATCGCAGCCAGCGGTTAGCCATGCCATTTCAACCCTAGAAGACGAACTAGGCGTTCCTCTCTTTACTCGTGGATACAAAGGGGCTGTGCTGACACCTGCGGGGAAACAAGTTCTTGTGCATGCGCATCAGGCGCTGCAAGCACTTGAACTCATGCAAAAAGAAGCTTACCGACAGCGAAGTCTTCAGGGTGGACAGGTACGCATTGCTTCTTTTCGGAGTGTCGCAACTCATATTCTGCCAAAGGTGATTGCCCAGTTTCGCGATCGCTTCCCCAATATTGATGTCACTATCATTGAGCGTCCAGACTACCTTGATATTGAGCAGTGTCTTAGAGAGAGTCGGGCAGAGATTGGTATTACTTATTTGCCGACCAGTGATGAGTTTGAAGTTTGGGAACTCGTCAGAGATGAATATGTTGTCTTGATGCCCCCCCAATACTCCTCTCCACAACCACTGACGTGGGACCACTTATCGACCTATAAATCAGTACAACTTCCCTACTTACCCTGTGGACGGCGGTTGCAGCAATACTTACAGAAACACGCTCCTTTTATCCAAGCTAATAATGATATTCAAGAGGACTCAACGATTGTCAGCATGGTGATGCAGGGTCTTGCACCCGCTATCCTGCCCAGACTTGCTGCAGAACCCATTCCAGCAGAAATCATTCTGCATTCTTTGCCAGATCCCTATGAACGGGTGATTGGCGTGGCAATGCTGTCGAATGCTCTACACGTTCCTGCAGTATTCGCGTTCTTGGAGGTGCTGAAGCAGGATAACTTCTCTAATTTAGTGGTGAGTACCAGCCGCTTTGGAGACAAGTAATAGTACAACTTAGGATCCGTTGTTTGCCATAATAAGCCTAAGCTCATTAATCCCATGACAAAAACATCAATGACCGTTTCCTCTCCTCAAGCACCTCGATTAGCTTCCCGCTTGGTGAATGGCCTCCTGGCTGTCAAACCCTTGGCTAACTTCGCCAAATTCCAAGCCCGCAAGATGATGATTGAACGAGCTGAATCAATTGGAGTACCTTGGACTAAAACAGCAACTGCCCTGAAGAATCGAGGGTTAGACGTTTGGGAAACGGAGCGCCAAGCCATTCAAGATCCAGCGGTAGAATATCCAGACTATTATGTGGTCTCTTTCCACGCTTACGAGACGGGCAATCTGAGTTGGGACGCTGCCACGGAAGTAGAAGTCGCATCCTATGCCGCCCATGCTCGAATTTGGCCTGAATCGGGAGCGAAAGGGGATGCCCGCTTACGTCAGAGCTATCACGATGTCCTTTTAGAAAAGATTCCATCTGCCCCTCAAGACATTTTGGATATGGGTTGTAGTGTGGGCTTGAGTACCTTGGCCCTGCAAGCAACCTACCCAGAGGCTCGACTAACGGGGTTGGATTTGTCACCGTATTTTTTGGCGATCGCAAACCACAATACCCCCGCTAACAATTCCATCCAGTGGCTCCACCGCGCTGCTGAAGAGACTCGCTTACCTGACAACAGCTTTGATCTCGTTTCTATTTGCCTGGTCTGTCACGAACTCCCCCGCACAGCCACCCAAAAAATCTTTGCCGAAGCCTACCGATTGCTCCGGCCCCAAGGTCACCTGGCCGTCATGGATATGAACCCAGAGTCGGATGTTCATCGCCAGCTTCCCCCCTATGTTCTGACCCTTTTAAAAAGTACAGAACCCTACCTAGATGACTACTTCAGCTTTGATATTCAGCAAGCCTTTGTTACGTCTGGATTTGAAAAACCTTCGCTAACGTGCAACAGCCCTCGCCATCGCACCTTCGTTGCTCAAATACGTTAATTCTCTAGATCAGCCAAAATCGGGTACGTTATGATACGCAGCTAGGTCAATTGAAAATGAGCTTCACCGCTCTGTTCAATCCAGCCGTAGATCATACCCGAGGTGGAATGCCCTGCGCCACATAAACCATTGGCATCCACTACAATCACACCGCCCAAGCCTTTGACTTTAGACACTAAGTAATCCATACCAAAGGTAGCAGCCTCGGAAGCGTTCGTACCCTGAAAATGAACACTATCTGAGATGGTCTTAGCAAGAACAGTACGCATGAATTGCTCGCCATAGCCCGTTGCTGAAACCGCGCAGGTGGCATTATCTGCAAAGACACCTGCGCCAATAATAGGAGAATCTCCTACCCGTCCCCAGCGCTTGTTGACGATGCCACCTGTGGAGGTGGCTGCGGCTAAATCACCCTCTAAATCTAGAGCCGTTGCCCCCACCGTTCCAAATTTTCGTTGGGGTTCTTGCTCAATATCTTCGTGGTCAAGAACCATCTTTCCTGCTTTTTGAGCTTCCTGGAATTGCTTTTGGCGGGATTCAATCACGAAATACTCGTCCGGCAAGCACTCTACCCCCCATAGTTCGGCAAATTCCCTGGCTCCATGTCCGACCAACATCACATGCTCACTTTTGTCTAAAACTAGCCGAGACAGAGAGATGGGGTTCTTAATATTTTTGATGCCAGCCACAGCACCAGCGGCAAGATCCTTACCATCCATAATCGCGGCATCCATCTCCACTTCGCCATACTCATTGAGGACTGAGCCTCGACCAGCGTTATACAACGGATCATTTTCTAGTAAACTGACGCAATATTCAACCACATCTACTGCTGAGCAGCCACTCTGGAGTTCTTGACGTCCCTGCTCCAGAATGGAATACATGCTTTGGGCGAACTCATCTTCACTTCCCTCTGCTTGAATATGTTCGAGGGCGCCTGCGCCCCCATGAATCATTAAGGAATAGTGATTAGACATAATAGAGGAGAAAGGGATTAAAAAGGGCAAAAACAGGTGAAATCAACCAAAAATCAGCAGTGGCTGCCGTCGCTAGATTCAAAACACGAATCTATCATGAGAGAGTGATTTAGAACGGTTATGTTTCAAACCTATTGCCTCAACAATAGCCCCATTCTCGCAACACATTGATGGTCAGACCAGAGGATTGGGGGTAGCTCAAAGCCGTTGCTGCAATATCGATCTTAAGTGATTTTGCTGTTCCTGACTCCCCGCTAGCAGAATGACCAATTTACCGACAAGGATACTTCCCCAATTGACGAGGACGATACCTTGCCCTGTTTGTGGATCGTACTCAATATCCGTTAGATCAAGCTGGTGTAATGAACGATGAGCTGTGACGAAGGTTTCGCTTGTCCACTGGGTAATATTTAGTTTGTGAGCAATACCAGTGGGATAAGAAGCGCCATTAAACCGAGGATTGCATTCAATCGCTAAGTAGCAAGATTCGCCTTCTTTTTCAGCAACAGCAACATCAAATGCAAAGATGTCTTTCATCCCCTGATTGACCATCCACTCTGCCATTGGGTTAACGATATCCCAGGGTTGATGCGCAGTCGGATAACGATTACCACTATGGGCACAGCCATCTAAGATTTGCTCGGATGCTGCCAATGGTTCTACCCCTTGCGGGGTGACTTGGTATTGTAAATTCAAAAAGCTAGTGGCTTTTACTTCTTCTTGAATTTGAAACGGCATGTACTCTGGGAGCCCTTGCAACGCTGACATCAGTTGCTGTTTGTCTTCGCAACGGACAATGCCGATGCCATCTACAGAGATTGACGGTTTGAGGTAACAGGGATAAGGAATCTCAGTATGAAAATCAATGGCTGACTTCTCATCAAAACACAAGGTTTTGGGAACCATTACGCCCAGCTTGTGGGCCAACTGCATAAAATTGTTCTTGGAGTTAATGTAGTCGACTACGCTGTACCAATTTTGATCTAACTGGCGAAATTGTTCGGCATGGGGGCTGCCTTGATGAACCGCATCACCGAAGTAAAAAACTGAGCTTTCTAATTCGGGATGCTCAACCATTTTACGAAAGGAGACATCCCAAACGATTTGATGGCTGTGCTGTAGCCCAACGCGGTGATAGTGCTCCGTAATGGCTGACCACTCCGATTTCAGGTCTGGATGGATCTGCACAACATCGTCCGGTCCTGTCAGTCCTAGCACCCGCCCAGAGTAAAGATGATTACCCTGAACCTGCTCATGGGTGCAATTCATAATGTCATGGTTGAAGATTTTCATGCCTCTGTACCTCTTTATTCAGGGGGGAGTGATTGAAATCGAACGGTAGATGATAAAGCCGGGAATAACTGCAAATGGACAGAGCCCAGATACAAAAGGATCTTCAATGATGGCCAATACTACAGAGCATTGAAAAGATAAACATTAGTTTGCAAGATTAGTACAAATGAATGATCTTGACGCATAAAAATTATGCAAGATTTGCATTAGGATCAAAGTCAAGAATTCAAGGCTAGATTATTCTCAAGCCAAGGGAAGATGCTCACGTTAATTCAATAATATAGTCATTGCTACTTGTAATTTTGTTAGAAGTTAATCATCCCTAAATAAAGACGATAGTTAAACTTGATCTCGATGATTAAAAAAGTTGATTATGGGTCTAGCGTGCCTAATCCAGACATATCTGTATCCTCATATCTGCTCAAAGCTTGATTATGGTACTGGGTTTTTGCTTTGCTTGAAGTATAGAATTTATCATTTCGGCTGGCGATCTCGAATATGGAAGACGGATTGGTTATCGCAATTTGCAATGATTACATTGAGTCTGCAAACTGCTGATCAGCTTTCACATCGCCAACTACTTTTCCCTAAAAGATCTGGAAGCACACGCGCTAAACCCGAGAATATTCGCCAGTCAACTTATTGAGTTGTTGCACTAAAAGACTGAGGAACAGTCCCACATCGGTTACGACCCCAATCGATTCGATAGAACCGCGATCGCTCAATTTTGTCACCACCGCCGGATTAATATCCACACAAACCATCTTCACGCCTGCTGGCGTCATGTTGCCGACACCAATGGAATGGAGCATTGTCGATAGCATTAAAATCAAGTCGGCACCTTTAATTAACCGGGCATAATCTGCCTGGGCTTCTAACATATCCATCTTGGTATCTGGCAGGGGACCATCATCTCGAATGGACCCTGCTAGAGAGAAGGGAACATTATGTTTGACGCATTCGTACATCACACCGCTGCGGAGTACGCCCTGTTCGACGGCCTTGGCAATGCTGCCACAGCGACGAATTGTATTGATGGCCTTTAGGTGATGGCGGTGACCGCCGTGGACAGAGACACCCCGTTTCATATCCATGCCTAGCGAGGTGCCCATCAAGGACTGTTCAATGTCGTGAACTGCGATCGCATTCCCCCCCAGCAATGCGTGGACATACCCATCTCGAATCAGTTTATTCAGGTGCTCGCTGCCACCGGTATGGATCACCACTGGCCCTGCCGTTACCGCTACTTTGCCACCCTGATCCCGAATCCGGCGTAAATCCCAGGCAATCTGTTCCACCACCAACTCCACGCGACGCTCGCTGGAAACCCCAGCCCCCATGAAGCTAAATTCTTCGGTATTCTGCTTGAGAGTTGTTGACTTGCGCTGGGTGCGAATGCCCATGCTTCCCACCACTACAGATTCACCCACCTCTAAATCGCGCAGAAGTTTACAGTGGGCAACGGGTTTGCCATTGCTTTGGGTAATGGCGATCGCGCCATCCATTCGCTGTCCCTGAACCTTGATCCACTGCTCTTTGACCAAAACTTCTGTGGGATAAATCGCGGTCACATAGAAATCGTCAGGGGCAACCCCCGCCTGAGTAACGGCTTCTAGATGAGCTGCTGCAACTTCCTCGGTGACGCTGACTGCGCCCAGATCGATGAGTTGCCCCATAATGTCCGTAATCACGGCGGGATCAGGGGCGGAGACCTTAACTTCTGCGGTCGAAGCATCCTGGCGTTGCTCACCCAGGTTAAAATTCAGCACTTGAAAACTGCCGCCCCCGGCGACAATGGTGTCCAGGGCTCGATTTACAAGACCCGTATCCAGTAGATGGCCTTCGAGATGAATCACATGGCTTTGAACAGTAGACGCTTGCGGAGAAGCTTGGCGAGGCTCCGTCACCCGCAAAGTCAAACACTTGGCCGCTCCACCTGCTTTCAGAAATTCAGTCAAGGGTGTTTCCACCACCATGAAACCTCTCTCTGCCAAGGTTCGCTTTAAGGTGTCGCTCGCACTGTTCATCACCACAATGCGATCAATATTTACGGTATTGCAAGCGAAGTTGACCGCATCCACTTCATCTACAACAATGCGTTTTTCAGCAGGAACCCGCAGCTCAATCAGATGATTGGAATAGGTATCAAAAGCTGGCGGGTAGTATAACAAATCCCCACCCGTGAGCGGACAGAAGCAGGTATCTAGGTGGTAAAACCGCCGATCGGCCAATCTTAAAGACAGCACCTCTACATCCAACCACTTAGCCAAGTAGGGATGGGAATCTAGTTCTGAGCGAAATCCATACCCTGCCCACAACCAACGTCCGTCCCGGTCCAGCAGTGCGTCCCCTGCTCCTTCGAAAGGCAAGCTCTTGGGTAAGGTATGAACGGTATAGCCTTGGTCTGCAAACCACTGGTGAAAATAAGGCTCTTCCCCTTGCCGTTCAGGATGGAAAAAGCGACTAAGGACCACTGTATCGCCTAGGACTAATCCAGCATTGGCAGTAAAAACCATATCTGGCCATCCTGGCTGCGATTCGACCAAATCAACCGTTGCGTAATTTTTTAAGACTTGGTAAAGCTGATCCCACTGGGCTTGGGCCTGCTCACGCGATGAGCGATGAATATTGCCTTCCATCCAGGGATTAATCACGTAATCAACATCGTAATGATGCGGGGCACACATCAAAATTCGCACTGAATCTGTCATGGTTAACTTAACAATTGAAGAGAGGTTTATGGACGGCAAGCATTGATAGCTGTACACCAGTGGCGTTCCTATCATAGTAGTGATTGGCGATCTTCTACTTTCGAAAATATTTAACCCTGAATCACCGCCAAGAAACGTCATGAATTGGTGACTTGTAATACCTTTTTCCTGGAATCAGTAGCGTATAATACCGTTATCAAGCAAAACAAAGTAAAGCTAAGTTTGAGCTGAGTCAGACTTTAACTTCAGAATTCAATTAAGCACTACTCAAAAGAAGTTGAGAGTGGAATAATTTGGCTCCCTTTGTTCTTAAAAATCTTCTACATCATTTGTTGTGAGAGAAAGATAATTTGTCTATCTACTCACTTGTTCGTCTAAATTTTGGGATGGGGTGATGATCATGCTTCTTACTTATCAATATTCCATCACTGATTTTCAAGATGAGGTTCGGGCATTAGTGGACCGAGGCTCAGTCGGTCGACAGCAACGTATTTACGAACTAAAAAAATATTTTGGCGATCGCCAATGGCAGAATGTTGGGCAGCTCCTTGATCAGCATGACTATGTCTTGAGAGGCTACGTCATCGACTTAATTGGGCAAGAGTCTTGGGTCAATGATTAAGAGATAAAGAGAGCTGCGAGCGCCTAATCCTTAGTCTTGGGCTGGGGCTTATTAACGTTGGCTTTGTCAACGAGATAAGACATTTTGTAGGGGTTATCTACCTTTTTGGATGCCTTTCGCAGTTCTAAGCCCACAACTGTTCCATCTTCGTCGTAATCCAGCACAAATCCTGGTGCAATTTGAGTTGTTTCTTCAATTATTTTTTCGATGAAAGAAATTTGCAAAATATCCTTGTCTGGATCGTAAACCACTTTCATTAAATTTGTATCCCTTTTTGTTCTGATGACGACTGGGTCGCCTGCATGGTTTTGCGAGAGCTAAGTCTTGAGATCAGCTTCTGTCTTTGCTTGCAAATAATTAGTATAAATCTTCAGTCTACCCTCGTAAATATGAAGGAAGTAGATTTGCTTTATCATAATCTACCCGGAGATAAAATTATGTAGATTATCTAAGAATTAAGAAGTCCCTCTTTTTTGCAAGCTGACCCGTCTAAAGATAGGAGATCTAGAAGACTAGCTGCATTAGATGCCCTGGACGAAAGCCATAGTAATAGTCTTCTAGCTAACAAAATTAGGACAAACGAAGGTTTACGTTGAAGATTATAGTGATGTGTACTGATCTGGATCTGGAGCCGAGCTGATTTATGTCGAAGTCCGAATGCCTGTCCACTCACACATCATTGCCACATTCTACAATTCGTCCAATTGGCGTTTATGCCTTGACAGGGCTCGCGACTGATGGAGATCGCTTATTTGCAGTTGATGCCATTCGGGGATATTTGATCTCTGTTGATCCCCACACTAATAACACGATTATCTTGAATACACACCAGGTCTCAGACTGGATGGATGCCACTGGGTTAACCTTTGGGGAGGACAAATTCTGGTTCGCCAAAGACCAAGATGTGTTTTGGTGCGATCGCTCCAGTTTGGTTGCTGACAACCAAACAACACTCAAACCAACGCTTTTTGCTGAGCTATCCTATCCAGTTGCCGGAGTTGCTGTCTGGGAATCAACAGTGTACGTAAGTTGTCAAAAGTCTGGCTATATTCACCTGTTTGAGCGGAGTACGGGTGAACCCCTGGGGAAAATTCCTCAACCTGGCGTGGGGCCTGAAACGTTGACCGTGGCGAATGGGGCTCTGTGGGTGTGCGATCGCGAAGAACAGACGGTCTATTGCCTTGATCCCGCGACGGGAGCGGTTCGGTTCAGCGCTCTTACTCCCTTTAGCTCTCCGACTGGTATTGCATTCCATGCACCTGTTAAGGGAGATGAACCCATTTGCTACGTTGTTTATGCGGATGAAGAGCCCTATATTCGAGATGATCCCAACGCCGACTCTCCCTATCAGTTGACGTTTCGCGATCGCACTTTTATCCATCCTTTGTATCTTCACCCCCAGCCAACCGAACACTACACTCTCTCCAATGGTTTCCTCGTCGAACTGTCTTATGTAGAAGAGCTGCTTCCTCTCGACGCTATTACCCTCAATAATGTTGAATGGCGGATTGCACTACCGTCCAATACCCTGCGTCAGCGAACACGCCATACTGAACCTATTGGACATGACTTCACGATTGAAGAACAGGATGGGCAAAAGGTCGCGGTTTTCAAACTTGATCAGATTCGGCCAGATCAAGGGGGACTCCTGGGCTGGAAGACTATTATTGAAATGTACAGCCTCAAGTATTCCGTATCTCCTGAGGATGTTGATCAGGACCTCATTCTTCAACCTGAATTACAACAACGCTACTTGGTCGACGACGATGATCTGGCAATGGATACGCCTACGATTCGTGAGGCTGCCAAAGAGGCGGTGGGTACAGAAACAAATGTCCTGCGGAAAATGCTGAAAATTCGCAATTATGTCTACGATCGTCTTTCCTATGGCATTCAACCCAAAATTGATACCCCCGATGTTGCCCTGGAGCGGGGCATTGGGTCTTGTGGTGAATATGTTGGCGTTTTATTAGCCCTAGCTCGTCTAAATGGCATTGCCTGTCGCACTATCGGACGCTATAAATGTCCACAGTATCCTGAACGTCGCTATTTACCCCTAGAACCAGATTTTAATCATGTTTGGCTGGAGTTTTATGTCCCTGGGATCGGCTGGCTACCTATGGAATCTAATGTGGATGACACCATTGAGCGGGGACCTTACCCTGAGCGTTTTTTTATGGGGCTAGCTTGGTATCATACAGAGCTAGGCAAAGGCATCCCGTTTGCAAAAATGAAGGCGGATGACAAACCAGAGGATCTGTCGATGGGAGATTTAGCGATTAACCATATTCGCTTTAGGATCTTAGAAGAGCTCAACCCTAGAGACGTTAGTGCGGCCTCTATCCTATAAATGTTACAGATAAAAGTCTTCTCCTGTAGCTCTATATAGACCTCTCTTATCGCCATGTCTTGTGAAGACGATTTCAGAAAAATTACACGCTCAAATATTGGGAGAGGTTACTCACGGAGCGCTTTTTTACCCGTTGTCGCTATAGCAATCCTCGATAGCGGATAAACACGAGGATGACAGCCCACGATCCTAAAGCAACTTTGATAGCGACCAACACATTGAGAACAGGAATCACACCACCGCTGACTAACGCTCCCATTGTTCCATGAGGTAGTTCTATCCCTACTAGAGTGGCTCCTGCTAAAACCAGAAAAATCAGAACAGAAATTTTTTCCCACCTAGCCGCCTGCCAACGCTGATAAATTCCCTGCATCCATTTAGAGGATGAGGTGATAGCAACAAGACCGATCGCCGTCCCACCTGCAACCCCGGCGGCAAACCCCCCCCCTGGGCTTAAATGACCCCGAATAGCGAGTTCAACACTGACGAGCGAGGCAATAGTAGCCCCCAGACGCGCCAAAACAATTGAAGGTTGATCCGTAAACCGATGCACCTTTTTGGAAGGCTGCTCATCTGAGAGCAAAAACCGGACGCCCATAATAGCGATGGTAAACACCACAACCTCAAAGATAGTGTCGTAGAGACGATTTCTGAAAATAATACCTGCTAAGGCATTGGGGACGCCACTATCTTGAACAATCATGTCCACAATTGACAGTTCTGAGGTATCCAAAATTGGATTAGGCATGATCAGGATTTTGACGTACATCGCCAGTCCCGCCACAATATAGACCCATCTCATAGATGCACCTCCTGTGAATCGGATGACTCGACATAGGTAAGGATTGTGGCTGGTAATGACAGCTCGGCTTGCATCATCTCATAAAGACGAGGAATCCTGATTAGGGTCTGAAAGGGTTGCGTGTTTCCCCCTGGCTGGACACAGATTGCGTGGACATCCTTCATGGTTAAAGCTTGATGCAATCCTTGTGAATCGGCGTAGGGTACCAACTCAAGACGCATATAGTGCTGGGCAAACACGGAGCGAAAACTATCTACCAGTGTTTCGAAATAACTCTCAGTCCCTTCATCGGCCGAGGAGATGGAATCTGGCTTCGTACTCCCAGTCTGTAAAACACCTAAACGAACCACCAGTGAAGAGCGGACGGCGACGGCATACAGAGTAATCGCCAACATCGTACCCACCAAGGCTTCGGTCAAAGCAACATCTGCTGCTCCCAAAACGGCATAAACCAAAGCAGCCACTGCTCCCAAAATACCGCGAATAATCAGGGCGTGGTAGGGATTTTTTTGAAACACCACCATGCAGGCCGTCAACGGTAATAGCGCTGTAATGATATAGATGTAGCTATCCGTCATAACTGTCTCCGCTACTCGAACAATAGGCCAATACATACCCCAGCACCGTATTCCAAATTGCTAGGGAAATAATGGCTAGGATCAGTAGTGGCCATTCTCGGGGTATTTTCAAGAGCAGGCCCACCACAATCAGCATTGACCCCAAGGTATCGGCGACTGAGAGGCTATGTAGCTTGAATAAAACAGAGCGGTGCCCTACGAGGGGCCAAGTCCCCCAGAACCAGAAGACTATACCTATCGCCATACAGATATAGCTAATCGCATCAGTCATAATTCGTTCATCCGTTTGAGAATATGGGCTAAAAGCATCAATGACGCATTGCCAACACTAAGGATCAGTACCCCTACTAAACCAATCATCCAGTCATCCCGAAGCACAGAGACGACTAGGATCATGATGGAAGTCTTGCTGGCAATACTGGCAAAGGCCAGCATTTTTTGCCAGACATCTTTGTCTCGACAGGCTTCATAAATAGGAATAGCAAGGGCCAGAATCATGGCGATCAATACCACCGTCATGACTGATTCCTCCGTTGGACTCGATGGACTTCATACTGCCCTTCCTCGTGGTACTTCAACACAATCGTTTTGGGAGTAAACGTAATCAAGAAGATGTCTAAGAAGATCAGACTCGGTGTTCGTTGCGGTTTAACCTGCTCCATTGTGGTCGCCTCTTGTCGATGGGGACGGAGCATAATTTCGACTGCTTCAATGTAGGCTTGGGGAATAGCGATAATAATCTCACCTAAGGCTCGTAGCCAGTCTTTTAAGGCGCCTGGACTAGGACTACGGGGCAAGATCAAGGCTACACAAACGCCAATTATGATATTGGCTACCCCAAAATCGGCGGTTAGCAAAAACCAGATGACCAAGCGGAGGATCAGATTCAAATATCCCGTCATGCCCATACCATCCAAAAGAGTAGGACTAACATTAAACTCATCCCTCCAATCAAATGTTCTAATTGCTCTTGGACACGTGGCAGCTTCAGGACAATCCGCCGCACGATAACCCAATACACCAACCAGCCGCTGCCAATTTTAGCTAGCGCTTTGCCAATATTAGCTAGGGTATAAGCCTGAAGATAGAAGCCATTGGCAGCCAGTAAGGCTCCCAGCAATAAGAGGATAGCAATCCAAAATCCAGGCTTGATAGTCCTAGCTGGGGATGACTCTTGTTGATGAGGCAAAAAGATTAATTTGGCAAAGGTGGCAATGGTACCAACGGTTGCTACATTCATAACAATCATCTGCCAAGGTAGCAGCGTCTTCAGTGTCAGCGCTTTGGAGGCAAAGCCAGCCCATAAAGGTACACCTGAAATGGAACAACTAGCCATCACTAGCACGACCCATAAAGAGCGTTGTATCGGTCGCTGATGAAGTTCTTGCAGGTTACGGCTGGGCAATGTCCCAGCACTGAGGAAGAGGGCTGATTTGACCAGCCCGTGAGTGAGGGCATAGAAGCCACCGACTGCTGGAGCTGCGAGGATAAAGCCGAGTTGTGAAATGGTACTCTGTGCCAACATGCGCTTGGTATCTTGTTCAAATAGGGCATAGCTGACACCAAACAGGGCTGTGCCTAACCCAAAAAGGGTAATGATGGGAGCCACTCCATCTAGCATCAGGGCCATTCGAGCCAGGGGAAAAACCCCTGTTTTAACAACTACACCAGATAGTAGGGCCGAAACAGGAGTCTCTGATTCAGAGTGGGTGAGGGGTAACCACAATCCTGATACAAAGATGCCGCCTTTAGTCAAGAGTCCCATAAAGATCAGAGCTAGGGCTTCCGGTGGGGCTCCTTGCAAGCCAGCAAAGGCAAAGGAATGGTTTGCCTGGTAGACCAATATCGCTCCGACCAAATAGAACAACATGGCCGTGTTGCTGATAAAGAGATAGCGCAGGGCCACCCAAATTGCCCGGTTGGTTCGAGGGTAGGAGACTAGGAGAAAGGCCGCAATACCAATGACTTCTAACGCCACATACAGACTGATGAAGTCTGCGCAGATAAAGACGGCATTGACGCTGCCGTGCAGAATGATCGTTTGGGTGTAGAAAAAGGCTGTCTTCCCTGTATCCCAGCAGTAAAGGATGACGGCAGCAGTCACCAGAGCATTGGTCAAAATAAAGTAGCTACTCTGGGCGTCGACCATTAAGGTGACGCCAAAATGATCCATCAGGTGCAGCGTTAGCGGTGCTGGCTCCATCAATGCCCGCACGGCATAACTGGCAGAGACTAAGGTCATGCCTAAGGCCAGATAACGATCTAGCTTGGGAAGTAGATAGCCTACAAATCCGACAAAAAAGGGTAGGGTGATCCAGGTGATGGTCAGACTATTCATGGGGTATAGGTCTTTTCAATCTCTCGACTTTCCAACGTTGGGTTATCGCGAGACAGCTTCATGACTCCGACCAGCATCAGAGCCTGAATCGAAAAGCCAATGACAATCGCAGTCAAGATGACCGCCTGGGGGACGGGATCGGCGTAAGGACCGTGGTTAATCTCCGAGACAATCGGCGTAATAACCCCTTGCCGCGATGCAATCATCACGTAATAAGCAATCACGCCAGTACTCATGACGTCCATGGCGATGATCTTCATCATCAGATTTTGTTTGAAGATGATGCCAAAAAAACCACAGAGTATGGTGGCAAATATCAAGGCTTCTAACATGGCTAATACTTATCGATTAAAGAGTGAGCTGTAATGATGTTTGTCAAAGAAATTTGATGAATAGGATTTAAAAATGTGGGTTGACAGCAAACTGAGCTATTCAATTGATCATAATCGGGGATTGTTTTACGTAAAAGTTGAGGTTTGAAAACCTCTTCAAACCTCAACTTTTACGGATTGGCTTCTCCCAATCGAGAGGGATAGAATTATCCAGTCCCTGTAGCTCAGCCAATGAGCTATATCATCCCACTTCAGTCCGACTGACTAGGTGGGCAATGGTGTATGTGCTAACCAACGGTGTTGACTTGTTCGGTAGATTCGATTGCGATCGCACCCCCTTTAAACGCTACCCGTAACAACGGTGGTGCCACAAATGTCGTCAGAATCACCATCGTGATAATCGCTGCTTCCAGAGGCTTATCCAAAACCCCACTGGCCGAACCGATCCCGGCAAATACCAACCCCACTTCTCCCCGAGGAATCATACCAACCCCAATAGCGAACCGATTGATACCGGGTTGGCCCACCACGGTCCAGCCAGTGATCAGCTTACCTATCATGGCTACCACAATCAAAAAAGCGGCGATCACTAGACCTTCTCGGTTTTCAGGCACTGCTGGATTGAGAACACTCAAGTCGGCCTTTGCCCCCACTGTGACGAAGAAAATAGGCACCAGAATATCGGCAATGGGAATGACCTGTTGATCTAGTTCTTTGCGTTTATCTGTTTCATCTAAGACCAATCCTGCGGCAAAGGCTCCCAGAATCGCTTCCAAGTGAATGGCATTCGCGAGAAAAGCCATGAGAAAAGCAAAGCTTATGGCTGGAATCACTAGCTTGCCACGGGTTTGCAGTTGATCGGCAATCGTCACAAACGCTTGATTGAAAAATCGTCCCAACAGAATGGCACCGACTAAGAAGAGGGTAGCGCTGCCAATCAGATAGAGGACATTAATGACATCGACTTCACCCGTTTTCGCCAAACTTGCTACTACCGCCAAGACGATGATGCCTAAAACATCGTCAATAATGGCTGCACCAACAATGATTTGGCCTTCCTTGGACTTGAGATAACCTAACTCCGAAAGCACTTTGGAGGTAATACCAATACTAGTAGCTGTCAGGGCAGCGCCTGCAAAAATCGCTGGAATGACCGGCATATGAAATAGCAAAATTAAGCCTGCGGTCCCGGCAGTAAAGGGAGCGACGACGCCAACAATGGCCACCAGCACAGCCTGATAACCCACCTCCTGTAACTCTCGAAGATCAGACTCTAAGCCAATTTCGAATAAGAGGATGATCACCCCCAATTCCGACAAAATTTCGATGATTTCGCTCTGGCTTTCGAAAATAGAGGTGATTGATTCAGCATTCAGATTGCCGCCAATAAATTGCAAAACGGGCATTAAAGCTGAGTCAGCGGCAACGGTTCCGTTCTCTGCAAAGACCAACAGATGCAAAGCCGAAGCACCAATAGCTACACCACCCACTAGTTCTCCTAAAACAGGAGGTAGGTTTAAGAGCCTGGAGATTTCACCTCCTAACTTACTCGCTAGATAGATAACGACCAGGCTCAGCAATACCCCCGAAAGAATCAGCGGGGCTTCATCAGCATTCGCTGCTGCTCCCAAAAGCCAAGGAGGAGAACTAAAAATCCTGGTTAGTAAAAGGCTTGGTAAAGCACTCATAACGGTATACATGTCAAATCTAGGTAAAACGACTACTTAAAAATGATGGAAATACAAATGCACTTCAATAAAGAATTGTCTGGACAAGTACATCTTTAACTAGAGGTTGCATACCCATCAAGAGCGGTTACAGACTGCCTGAGGGCTTCCGTCCGATCCGCTAATAAATGTTGGGGTGGGATGCGTGCCCAGATGCCCAGTTTTTCCAAACGACGTTTGATTTGGCCTGTAGCCCCCACAATAAAGACATTACAACCTTTATCAATGGCTTCTTCAATCGCATTCTCAATCGTTAGGGAGGAGGTAACCCCCATGTGAGGCACATCACTTAAGTCTAAAATCAGTGCCTCGCAGTATTTCAGGGCTTTTTGCTCCCGAGAGATAGCTTTAGCGACCCCAAAAATCATGGGTCCACTCAAGTGAAACAGCAGAATTCGACCTTGACCTTGATCCAGCAAACGTTTTTCTTCTGGCGTTAACTGAATTTGGTCATCGGCATCGGTAATGGCTTTGACTGACTTAGATTGCAGCGTACTCAGACGATCAATGGTCAGGATATTGGCAATAAAGACACCGATACCGACAGCAACCATCAAATCAACAAAAACGGTCAGGGCAATTACGCCGTACATAATGGCGGCCGCTTTCCAAGAAACCGTGTGGGCACGCTTTAAGAATCCCCAGTCGATGATATCAATCCCCACCTTCAGGGCAATTCCTGCCAATACGGCGTAGGGAATACTTTGGGTGAGAGGTGCTGCCCAGAGCACTACCACCATCAAAATCATGGCTCGAATCAATCCAGAGAGTGCTGTTCGTCCCCCAGCCTGAATATTTACGACTGTGCCCATTGTGGCACCAGCACCTGCGATACCTCCACACATACCGGATACGAGGTTGCCAATCCCTTGGCCAATGAGTTCTTTATTAGAATTGTGTTCGGTTCGGGTCAAGCTATCAGCAACAACGGATGTCAAGAGGGCGTCGATACAACCTAAAACACTTAATATCAAAGCGTCTACAATCATTAGTTGTAGCTCACTGCCTGTGAATACTGGCATCCGGAGAGTGGGTAATCCTGCTTCAATCACACCAATGCGATCAAGGTTGCTACCGGAAAAAAACCAGACAGAAAGAAAGGTACCCAAGAGCAACGCAATCAACTGAGGTGGAAACCATCTCTTGAGCTGGGTCGGAACGAGGATGGGCACTAACACGATGGTCGCAACCGTTAGCGCACTCAAAATCAAGGCAGCCGAATTCAGATTAGATATTAGGTTAGGTAATGCCCCTAAAGTCCCGAGGACACCCCCTTTTGGTGATTTGCTACCTAAGAAAGGTGCAAGTTGCAAAATCACCAAAATAACGCCGATTCCTGACATGAAGCCAGAAACAACGGTATAGGGCATCAGGGTGACGTATTTCCCTAAGCGTAAAAGGCCAAACAGAATTTGAAAAACACCTGCCATCATCACAACCGTAAAGGCCATGGCCAAGCCCTTGTCTGTATCACCTGTAGCGGCGGTGAGGTTAGCAATAACAGCAGTCATGATCACGGTCATGGGGCCAGTGGGCTCAGAAATCAATGTGGGTGTACCGCCAAATAGGGCAGCGAAAAAGCCCACGATTACGGCTCCGTAGAGACCTGCGGTTGGACCTGCTCCTGAAGCAACACCAAAGGCAAGAGCCATAGGCAAGGCAATGACAGCCGCGGTGATCCCACCAAAGAGGTCACCGCTAAAGTTACGGAAATTTATACGATTGGTTATCTGCATAAAGATATTAAAAGAATATTTTTTAAGTTGACTTCAGTAAATGTCAGATAAATTATGCATTTGCTTAAGTCTATATCAAAAGAGGTTGCGTTTACTAGAGGGTGTGATTAGTATTAGGCATCAAAACCTAGACTTATCCAACACTAATTAGGTCAGAATGCCTTTGTATAGGGAACTCGAAGATAACCAGCAAGAAAAAACACCCAGTGGTTTAGCCAGCAGTCGTTGTCAGCCATGAGTTAGATCAATATTCTTTGATTTCTTTTGCTATCGTTAGAAGTATTCTTGACTTGGTGTTGCTAAGTTCTGCAGGCTGCCATGAGTCCACGAAGCGTATCCTCTAATCCCGAGAATTTGCTAAGAATTGCCTTAATTTCTGTCCATGGTGATCCAGCAGTTGATATTGGCGCGGAAGAAGCAGGTGGCCAGAACGTTTATGTTCGTCAAGTGGGTGAAGCATTAACGAAGTTGGGTTGGCAGGTGGATATGTTTACCCGCAAAACGACTGTCCAGCAACCAGATATTGTGCAGCATTGCCTCGGTTGTCGGACAATTCGTTTGATGGCAGGTCCGGCCGAGTTTGTGGGTCGAGACCAAATTTTTAGCTATTTGCCTCAATTTGTAGAGCAGTTTTTAGCTTTCCAGACCCAAGAAGCTGTTCAGTACCCCTTGGTTCACACTAATTATTGGCTTTCTAGTTGGGTGGGAATGGAACTCAAGAACCACCAACCGATCGCTCAAGTGCATACTTATCATTCACTAGGAGTAGTGAAGTATGCCAACGTTCCTAACGTTCCTGAAATTGCGACGACCCGGCTAGCGGTGGAAAAGAAGTGTTTGGAAACGGCGGACTGCATTGTAGCTACCAGTCCCCAGGAACAGGAGCATATGCGATCGCATCTCTCCACCCTAGGCAATATTGAAGTCATTCCTTGTGGTACTGATATAGAGCGGTATGGTGCGATTTCCCGAGATCAAGCCCGTCAGCAATTAGGAATTCCCCTCGACGCCAAAGTTGTGTTCTATATTGGTCGCTTTGACCCGCGTAAAGGCATTGAAACTTTGGTTAGAGCGGCGGGTCAATCTCAATTTAAAGCAGATGGCTTGCAACTGATTATTGGTGGGGGCAGTCGTCCTGGAGAAAAGGATGGTCAGGAACGCGATCGCATCGAAAGTATCGTCCAAGATCTAGGACTGGAAGACATTACACAATTTCCAGGCCGAATTAGTGATGCAGATCTACCGCTCTATTATGCTGCTGCCGATGTCAGTGTTGTTCCTAGCCACTATGAACCGTTTGGATTAGTGGCTATTGAAGCGATGGCCAGCCGCACGCCAGTGGTCGCTAGCGATGTTGGGGGTCTACAATTTACTATTTTATCAAACGAGACAGGGTTATTGGTTCCCTCCAAGGATGTTGATGGGTTTGCCCATGCCATCGATCAAATTTTGGCTGATCGGCAACTGAACCAACAATGGGGTTTGGCAGCCCGCAAACGAGTCGAAACCACCTTCAGTTGGGAGGGCGTGGCACAACAGTTGAGCCAATTGTATCAACAGCTCATCCAACATTAAAATTCCATAATCGCTCAAAAGTTAGTTTGCTTACACTTGCAAGAGTACCGATAATTTGCCCAGCACTTCTTCCACTATCTTGGTTTCTAAGATACAGATTTTGACAGCATTTCTACTTTTCCAGTCTAGACTCTTGGCTTGATCAGCAAGAATTGTGCCAGTGACTTTGCATCCATCAGGAATCACCACTTCAAAGGGATAACCCTTCGTTTGATTCGTAATAGGACAGAGAATTGCTAATCCTACTTTGCCATTGTAGGCTTGAGGCGAAAGGACCAAGGCGGGTCTTCTTCCCGCTTGCTCATGACCTGTCTGCGGATTAAAGTCGAGCCATATTGCATCACCTCGATCAGGAATATAGGCCATCAATCACCATGCTTCTTGTCCTTGAGCCTGACCAGTCTCTATTTCATGGTGAAGATTTTCCTTAGTCACTCCCGTCAATAATTCATCCAAGGAATACTGCGGTTCAGTAACGGGTCGAATGATAATTTCGCCTTGTTCGAGCGCTAAATCAACAATTGAACCATGATCCATGAGAATTTCTTGCGCAAACGCTTTAGGAATACGTATAGCTAGACTATTGCCCCACTTCTGAATTTGTGTTTTCATTCATGGATCTCAATATTGTATATACAATGAAGATACGAAAAATATTTGGAATGTGCAATAGGGAATTTGAGCATATTCCCGATCAAAGTGATTTGGCATTATGTTTATACGTGATAATGCTCTTAGAAGGCAGCACTAGGGCAAATGCACACTCGTGGTGAACTTTAAGAGGTTCATCACATAAAGGTTGTGAGTGATGTCCCATTCCACCTCAGTATCAGTAGGTTTGCTAAAGCATTTCAAAGATCTTGATTCATAAGACTACTACTAACAAGGTAACTTTGCTTTTAAGTAATTTACAAATGAGGTGCATGACAATAGAAAAAATTTTGCATCTGTTGCTGTTAGATTTGGTTCATCTTGCATCGCATGACGAATGCCTTGCTCATCACTTGTGTAACCATATAGCTTAAGAAAGCCGTCTTTCAAGGCTTTATGCAAATGACCATTGCCCTCGATTACTTTGAGTGCATCACCGAGTGTAGCCTTAGGCTTTTCAGAAACTATACGTGCCATGCTTTCGACAGCAGAGATTGACTCCTTAATGGAGTTACGATGATCGGGGTGTTCTCTGTCAGAATAGAGTTCGAGCGCGCGCTGAAGGTGACTGGATACACCAACGAATTTTGTGTCTTGTAGAGCCTCCTCAAGCATTTCTAGCTCTTGAGCGTTCGAGACGTCAACTAGCTGACCAGCAACAAATCTGTACCCAGAAAGTTCTTGTTCAAGAATCCTGTTGAAGTACTTAGCTAGATATGGGTTGTGCTTCACTAAAAACTCGATAAAGTCATAGACCTCATACCAATCGCAATCAAAGAAGTAGCTTCTAATCTCCTCTAGAAGTTCATTTGAGTATGAGGGACGTGAATCAAGAGGCCACTTGAAGTAACTTGCCCAAAGTATTTTACTGAGAGAACTTGGAGCAAATGCTGATGTTGACCACAGCATAATATCAAGTGTGTTCCATAGTGAGATTCTGAGGGCATCATTCATTGAATCGATTTGAATAATCTCAGGAACTGGTGTTAGACCTTTACGTTCGCTGAACTTTTTCATCCTAATAGTTATGGATTATCATATCTCTCACTAAAATAATGCTCCCAACTTAGCTCCTGCAAGAACATAGGCAGAACAATAAATCAGGAGAAAGGATAATTGACATCAGCAACATTCACTGGTGCGAACAGTTATGAATAGAATTGTTCATACTCATCATGGTTCCCAATCCAAAACCACGTCACTGTATCACCTTCCCAGACTCCGAGTGCACGATGGCTGTGCGAGTGACGTGCAGCCCAAATACTTTCCTGGCTATTAATACACTTAAAGCGTAAGGAAGGATGAAAAGGGTTCTCTGCCCACAGCTGATATGCTTTTCGTACTCCGGTCTTCTCTGACCCGCTTAATTCTCGATATTTAGACCAAAAAGAGGGTAAGGTCGCGGATTTCACAATTTTTCGAAATCCATTGGCATTGATTGACCCGTTGCAATTTCTTGCTTCGCTTTTTGAGCTGCCGCGGTTAAATTATCCTGCGTTTTCTGGCAAGATGTATCCTAACGCTGTTCGTCTTCTAACTCTGCAATGTATTCTCGAATATGGTCTACAACTTTTTCCTGCACCTGATCAGGCAGGGATTCAACCATTTTCATGATCGTGGTGATAGCGGCAAAAGACATAAGCTCACGTTTGAAGGACAGTTACCCTCATAACCTAACACTGACTAGATTTGACTAGAATATTGCCATTCTTCTGACTATCAAGCCCAATCGCGGAAGAAAGAGTGATCTTCCCAGGTAGATTGGGTTCGTTTTTCGATATTAGCAAGCGCTGGGGCATCCAATTCTTGAAAGGCTTTGGCCGTTTGCACATTAGCCGTGAGTTGCTCGACCGTTTCTGCCGCAATAATACAGGTGTGAACGCCCGCTTGAGATAAGGAATAACCCATTGCTTCCGACATGCCAGACAATACCCCAGGGCGCAATAGCTTGCCGTAAGCAGGTACCTTCATGGCAATTAACCCTACCTGCTGCTGACGAGCTACAGGCAACACTGAGGAAATAAATGGGCGAGGATGGTGAACATCGGCAGCATTGACTGGAATTAAGGTGGTATCAAATGCGTATCGTTTTAAACCTTCGATAATAATGTCTGGCTCATGATGTCCCGTAATGCCAGCAAACTTAATGATGCCTTGCTCTTTGGCTGCTTCGATGGCCTGGATGGCGCCATTAGGGCCAAAAATCTCTTCAATTTCCTCTGGGAATGAGACGTGATGGAGTTGCCAGAGATCTAAATGGTCTGTGTTGAGGCGTTTGAGTGACTTTTCTAATTCGCGCCATGCACCATCGCGATCGCGCTTCGCCGTTTTACTTGCTAGAAACACATTAGAACGATTTGCAGGCAGCACCTTTCCTAAATAATCTTCACTAGGACCATAACTTGCCGCCGTATCAAAATAACGAATCCCCAGGTTCCAGGCCTGTTGAATCATCTCTACGGCTTCTTTCTCAGCATCGGGTTTGGAGAGCGGTGTTTGGCCCGCCCCTCCTAAACCCAAAATGGGCAAACTGAGACCTGTCTTTCCCAGAACTCTGTGCGGTAAAGGAGAAGGCGCAATGGGTTGAGAGGTAGATATAGACTGCCGATCTTTATGCAATACCAGGCTGCCCACTAGACCTCCCGCAGCCGCTAAGCCACTGAGTAAAAATTTGCGCCGTTGGGTTCTAAAACTCATCATTACCTCCAGAGCAGTAGGAGTTCAAAGATCGAAAGGGTTATCGATCCAGCACAGGAATATAGGGTTGATCGTGTTTACCTGTGTAAATTTGAGAGGGACGATAGATGCGATTGGCATCGAGTTGCTCTTTCCAGTGGGCTAGCCATCCCGCCACCCGAGCAATGGCGAAAATAGACGAAAATACATCTGACTGGAAACCGAGCTGTCTAAAGATTAACCCCGAATAGAATTCCACATTGGCATGAATTTGACGATCTCCCAGTCTGTCTTCGACGGCTTGTTCGAGGGCTAGGGCAATACCGTAGTAGCGATCGCACCCATATTTTTCCGATAATTGCTCTGCCAAGCCTTGTAAAATTTGAGCCCGAGGATCTTTGACCTTATAGATGCGATGACCAAACCCCATGATCTTGCGTCCTTTTTCCAGTCGCTCGTCCAAATAAGGCCGGACATTCTCTACCGTGCCAATTTTTGTCAACATCCGCATGACTTCTTCATTGGCCCCCCCGTGTAAACGACCCCCCAACGTGCCCATGGCCGAAGCCACCACCGCATAGGGATCGGTCAAGGTGGAAGCGGTCACCCTGGCGGAGAAGGTCGAGGCATTCATTGTATGCTCAGCATGCAGAATCAGGCACAAATCAAAAATATGGGCTTGCAGCGGATCGGGCTCTTGCTCATTCAGCATGTATAAAAAATTGGCTGCATAGTTGAGGTCATCACGGGGTCTTAGCGGATCATTCCCTTTGCGAATATGCTCAAAGGCCGCCACAGCTGTGGGAATCTTGGCTAGCAATCGCACCACAGCCCTGCGAATATAGGTTGGATCGTTCAACGCCCGCCGAGAATGGTAGAGCCCTAACGAGGCCACTACAGCCTGAACTGCATCTAAAGGATGGCCCCTTTCTGGAAAACACTTCATCATATCCACCAGCCGATATTTGATGCGGCGATGATGGATGACCTCGTACTGAAAGGTGTCATAATCTTCAGGGGTCGGCAGATATCCCCAAATCAGCAAAAATGCTGTTTCTAAAAAATTACTACGCTTAGCTAGCTCAACAATCGAAATGCCTCGATATTCTAGTTGTCCGGCTTGACCATCCACATAACTAATCCGAGACTGAGCGGCTGGAATCCCATCCAAACCGGGTTCAAAATCGCAAGTTGCCATTTGCTCTGCTCCACTAAGGATTGCTAAGCTCACTATCATTATCGAGATTTAGTCGCCAGGTATCAACTGGAGATATAACTATCTCTTAACTTTCAAGCAATAATATATGCCAGAAATATCGCTACCCAGTTTAGCGATCAACCTGGATCTAACTCTATTGCACTTAACGTTCAGGGCGGACGATGGGAATCGAACCCACGAATGGTGGAACCACAATCCACTGCCTTAACCACTTGGCTACGCCCGCCATTGCGTATTTGAATATAGCACTTAGACCTTAGGTTGATCCAGGGGGTTTAACAGTAGAGGTCCGAACGCCTCGACAAATCGCCACCATAAGGGACGTTTTCAACAGCTTGTGTCAACCCAGACAAATCGCTAGAGCATTGCTAAGTCGCTGTTCACCGCGGATAGGAATTCTGAGTAAACAGATGGCGCGCTAGAGGCTTTGCCACAAAAAGTTTTTCGAATTGTGAATGAGCTTTGCAGCTATTGAGCCAATCATGTTGTGCGATCTCTGACTCGCAGAATGGGCATCCTAGTAATGATCTAGATCGCTGAAATACTCTGAGTTTGGACACCCCAGCACTCATAGCGATTGCCTAGACTTGTCGGTAACTGCATGACTCACAATGATAATTATGACCTCACTCAAACAACTGCTGCTAGCGAGCATAGCCATAACTTACGGATGTCTGCCAGCGTTGGCTGAGACCGCAACCGCCCCTGCTAGTCAGCGGGTGTCTGCTACTGCCCTTGGACAGGAACTGAAACCTTCACTTACCTTGTTCTCGCCAGAAGGTGACCTCAATTCCACTGAGATGCCGGATCTCAATCTCCAGGTGCCGACAGGACAGCCTGTGGGAACGACAACCCATCCCGACGCCTGGGAATCTGAACTACTGGACGAACAACGGCGAGCAGATCCTGGCTTTTTGACGATTACTGCGGATTAACCTTAGTAGCATCCACCAGCACCCGATTTGAGAGATAGTTAGCAGCAACTCACAACTGTAGGTTGCTCGTGGAGAGACAAATGACGTAATCCCTTGACGATCTCCGGTATAGAGTCTTCCTCATCGCAGAGGGTGAGGACTTCAGGTTGGCAGCGGCTAATTTTAGCAACAATTTCGAGGGCATTTTCGTGAACTAAATCTTCGACGTAACCGGACTGGTGGGCCTCAGCTTCTTCAATACTGTTAAAGGGTCCAAAATAATATTGACAAGCAGGGACAGTCGTTTGAATTTGCACCCACCAGTGCATCAAGGGATTTCTTAGAGAAGCAGCAGACATAATAACCTCATTCTTATTATTGAATTGATCAAGGGGAATATTTAAAGTTCGTCAGTCCCAAATGACACTTCTATCCAACGAAACACTTCATCAAGCTGCTCTAAGGTGATCAGTCCGTACTGCCATAGAACCATGGGCAAAGGACCTTGGTGATGCTGACAAGATTTAAGAGCAGTCTGAATCGATGCTTTGGAGACCCCCAAATCTTGCGTTAGAAATTCGATTAATTGCTTGGATCGTTGTGCTTTCATCTCAGGATAGGGAGCGTTGATGCAGACGTGGTGTCACCTAGTACTGGGATCTGCAGAGTATGCAGACTTCCCTCCTAGGCAATTTTCGAATACAACGAAGATTACTCTCTAAACATGGGGAAAATGTGAGGATGTCCCCAGAAAATATTCTGATTGGACTGTTTGGGAGATTTCGAAACAGATCTGGTAGCAGTCTAATCAAACAAAGTAACAGTCTCTCCTATGGGTTGATGATCTTGCTCCGCTTCGCGTTTGGGTTGCAAGTACAAATTTTCGATCAAGACTCCTCCGGCAGCGACCCAGGGAGGCGCAATTAACGCTCCAATAATTCCTAAGACTTGAGTGCCACCCAAAACTGCTAGGAGCTGATAAAGGGGGGGGACTTTGACGGAAGGACTGACAACCAGAGGGTCTAAAACATAAGTTTCCAAATTTTGGATGACTAGAAATAGTAATAAAACCCACAAAAAAGTCCAACCGTCATGGCCAACAGCCACCAGCAAGGCAGGAATCGCACCTAAGACCGGTCCAAAAAAAGGAATGAGGTTTGTCAAACCTGCGATCGCACCCAACCCCAAAGCCACGTCAGACAGACCAATAAGTTTCAAACTAATACTAACGGTCGTCCCCAAGATGACCGAAACAAGTAGACGCCCTTGGATATAAGCCCCCATACGATTACTGACGGGATGCACCTGAGCGGCGAGACGTTGCTCCCAGGGCTGAGGGAACAAGCTAACGAGCCCCTGCAACAATCGCTGCGAGTCCGAAAGCATATAGGCGGAAAGAATCAAGGCCAATAGTAAATTAAACACCCCTCCCAATAGTCCTTTGGTGATATCAAAGGATTGGAGGATCAAGGTTTGGCCAGACCGGATCGTCCATACCGCCAAAGCTTGCACATCCAGAACCTGATTAATGGCACCCAGATCCTCTGGCTGACGAATCCCTAATTGCATTACCAGCCTATTGAGTAAGGCCGTTAGAATCTCTAAATAGCTAGGTAGAGCAGCTAGAATGCGTTCAATTTGCTGGGTGACGGTTGGCCCGATCACCAAGGTGGCGATTATGGCAGTGCTGAGCAGACTGATATAAACCGTCAAGATCGCTAGCCATCGTGGGAGTTTGAGCGCTTCAACACTCTGAACAAGCGGGGCTAAGGTCGCAGCTAGAACCGTCGAAATCATCAGCACCAGCACTAGATTGTGTAATTGCCAAAGTAGCAATATTCCCAGGCCAATGGCCCCCACTCGTATCAAACCAGCAATCGAGAGGGTCAACGTGGGAGCAGATGGCTTCATAACGGAGGTGCAGCAAGACGATTATATTTGCCAGCCTAGTATATCTGCAATCTGATTAGGAAGTTGTAAAGGGTCAAAGGGTTTGGCAATCGTCGCTTGCACCCCCAAGGCTTGATAGCGATTTTGATCGACGGTTTGGACTTTGGCCGTGAGTAAAAGCACAGGGATTGCCTGGGTCTGAGGGTTGGCTTGTAGCTTTTGAAAGGTGGTGGCACCATCCATATCCGGCATCATTACATCCAAAAGGATGACATCAGGTTGTTCTTTCTCCGCTTTCATAATTCCTTCTGCCCCTGAACTAGCCGTCACCACCTGCCAATTGCCAATGGTTTCTAACGCAATCTGAACGACTTCTTGAATATAGAGTTCGTTATCAATGACAAGGATGCACTTTGCAGTCATGAATTCGTCTCACTTCTTTCATTCCCAGCGTCATGGGATGGGACTGGTAGCGTGAAGGTAAAGGTACTGCCTTGTCCCAACTGACTTTCAACCCAAATCTGGCCGCCGTGTTGCTGAACAATACTATGACAAATGGCCAGTCCTAATCCGGTGCCCTCGTGGTTGCGAGCATCGGAAGAATCAGCCTGTTGAAAGCGCTCAAAGATAGTGTCGATTTTATCGGGTGGAATCCCTCGGCCTTGATCACGGACTCGAATACACACTTGCGGGTGCTCCCTAGGCAGGGAACTTAAGTCAGCCGAGATTGATGCATTGACAAGGTCACAGCTAGGTGGCGCTTGAATGCTTGTTTGGGCTGTTAGCCATACGGTATCCCCAGGATGAGAAAATTTAATGGCGTTACTGAGTAGATTGGTGAGGGTTTGGACAATGCGATCGCCATCTACATCAGCTAAAGTAGACAAGGGTTGCACCGAGATTGTCACGTGCATTTGACTGGCCATGCCCTGCATAGTGTTGGCTGCTTGAGCCATTAAGTCTGCAAGATTGCAAGGATATTTGGTCATACTGACTTGCCCCGACTCAATGCGCTCCACATCCAAAATGTCATTAATCAAGCGGACCAAGCGGTCGGTGCTGTCAGCCGCGATTTTAAGCAGACGTTGACTTTTTTCAGGTTGAGCCGCTAATAGACCGCTGGCGAGCATGCGTAGGGAACCATGAATCGAGGTAAGGGGGGTCCGTAACTCATGACTGACAACGGAAATAAACTCATCTTTCATCCGCTCAACCACTTGGCGATCGCTAATATCTTTGAAGGTGATCACAGCTCCGACAATTTGGGCTTGCTCCCGAATCGGTGTACTGACATATTCTACGGGGAATATTGACCCATCCCGCCGTCGGAATTGATCAGTAATAAAACGATGGGTTGCGCCCGAATGTAATGAGTCCATAAAAGGACTAGGACTGTCCGTCTGCAGTGGCTGAGACTTAGGATCGAGGATGAGTTCTACCGGTTGACCAATCAGGTCTTCAACGGCATAGCCTAGCAGGTTAGCCGCCGCTGGGTTGATAAAGGTGATTTGAGCATCCAGATCCAGGCCACATAACCCTTCTCCCATTGAGTTTAAAATCAGTTCATTCTGGCGAGTGAGCTGAGCTAGAGAGGTTTGAGCTTCGACTCGCTCGGTAATATCTCTGAGGATGGTTGTAAAAACCTGTTCATCTCCCAGTTGTAGTTTAGAGATTGAGGCTTCTGCCACAAAGTAGGTACCGTCACGCCGCTGCGCCGTGATCGGACGGCGTTCGCTCATCGGTTGGGATGGGAAACGGGCATGATTATCGGTTGGCATCTGGTGGCGATGGCGATGCAAAAACTCGGGGGGGAGTAGCAAATCTAACGGTTGGCCCAAGATTTCTTGGCGAGGATAGCCAAACATTTTTTCTGCCCCCTGGTTAAACAGGGTAATCGTTTGAGAGGCATCAACAGAAATGATGGCATCATCAGCAATTTCTAGAATGCCGGAAAAGCGCTGTTGCGAGCGTTGTAAAGCGGTTTCCGCCAGCTGGCGAGTGTGGAGTTCAGATCGCAATTGTTGGTTTGCCAAGCGCAGGGCAGCAGTCCGTTCGGTAACTCTCTGCTCCAAGTCATGCTTGGATTCTTGCAAAACGACTTCGACTTGTTCGCGTTCGGTCAGCTCCCTTTGGAGTTGGCAATAGAGTTCGGCCTGTTGAATGGCGATCGCTAACTGGGTTGCCAGTCGACTCAGGAGTTTTGTTTCTAAGGTTTCCCAATGGCGAGGGCCACAACAATGATGGGCCATCAACAGGCCCCAGATCCGATCTTCTTGAAAAATCGGCACGACTAAATAGGCCTGCACTTGGAATTGTATGAGTAATTCTAAATGACAGGGTGTGAGGTTCGCTCGGTAGACATTATCGATCGCGCTAGCTGGAATCTGGGCGGGAGGACCCCCATAAATTCTAGGAAAGCAAGGATCGTGAACTTTGGTGCCGAGGATAGAGGGCCATTGATCAGTATCCACAGATTCCACTAACACGACGCCATTGCAATTTTGCTCTAAATGCAAGATTAGAACTCGATCCGTTTGTAATAACTGGCGAATCTCAGCAACCGTGGTGTTGAGAATGGTATTGAGGTCTAGGGACTGGCGGATCCGAGCTGCGATTGTACTTAATAATTGCTCATGGTCAATTTGTTGTTGTAAGACCAGGGCCGATTGCTGCTGCTCGGTAATATCAATCCCTGTCCCCATCACGAATGGGGCCATTGTCTCTTGTTGAATCACAGCATAAGACCAGGTGATTAAGCGTTGGTCACCCGCTTTGGTTAGCCAATGGTTCTGAGCTTGATGCGGAGTCTGTTGCATCAGTAATTGCTGAAACAGGGCTTGGACCCCTTTCTGCTCTTCTGGTAACAGCAGATCTTGCCAAAGGTACTGAGCCTTAACTTCAGCAAAGGTGTATCCAGAAACGCGTTCACACGTTTGATTAAACCCAACAATCCGACCCTGTGCATCTACCACCACTACCAAAGCCGGTAACGTATTCAGGAGGGTAGTCATCCAATGCGGTTGATTGGGAAGAAATAGCGAGGCACACTCGCGCTCAATCGTCATTGTTTTGTCCCACGAGCGGCTGTGCTTGCTGATCCGCTGTCTTATAAAGATTAGAGAGCGTATCACCCTCTTCAGGGTATTGGGCAATCCCTAAGGTCAATGCGATCGCAATGGAGTCTCCAGCATCTTGATGGTGGTTGAGACAGTCTGCACACAAATGCTGGATATGCTGAGCAGCTTCAGCAGCCCGCACACCATAAAGACCAATCAAAAATTCACTGTTGCTCCAACGGGCAATGACATCTTCCTCGCCACATCCCTGGTGTAATTCATAGCCCACTCGCCGCAGGATCGAATCACCAGCTTCTAAATCGTAGTCATGATTGATTTGCCGTAAGTTTGTCACCTTGACTAGGGCTAAACACAGGGGCTGCTGTAGTGTCTGGGCCTGTTGGATGAGCTGTGCAATTAGGGACATCGCGGGTTGCCGTTTATAGGCTTTGGTTAAGGTATCCATCTGCCATAACTGTTGAGATAACTGCATCCGTTCCAAGCGATTGACAATACGGACAACCAGTTCTGGTCCCACCACCGGCTTACTGACAAAATCATCGGCACCCAGAGCAAAGATTTGGTTGACGACCTCTGCTTCGGTGTGGGCGGTTAAGAAAATAATGGGTAAATTGTGCCAATAGGCATCATTACGGACCACCTGACACAGTTCCATGCCACTGACGTGGGGCATTTCGATATCGAGAATTAACAAATCGGGAGAAACCGCGATCAGAGTTTGCCAAAACAATCTGGCATCCTCTAAGGTACTCACTTTAAACCCCCAGGGTTCTAGCAATGGCGGCAATAGTTGCAGCACCTGAGGGTGATCGTCCACAATCATAATTTTGGCGGTAATGGCCTGGGTCTGTTGGAGAACTCGATTCGCCTCGTGTAAGAGCTGAATAGGAGCGATGGGCTTTTCTAGATAAGCTTTGCCGCCGAGCCGAGCCACTTCTAGGCGGGAATATAACCCATCAGGTGGACCGTAAAACAATATGGGTATAGGGGGGCTACCACGGGCAACCCCATCTAGAAAGGTCAGCATTTGCTGGTTATCCTTGGCCACGGCTGGATCGATCAAAATGACTTGGGGAGGATGTTCTGCCAAAACCGTTTGGGCAGCATCTAAGTCAGTAACAGTTTGTAGCGTCCAGTCCCAATGCATGGCTTGTGCCGTCAAGTCTGCAAGCCATTGGCGGTCGGTATCTATGACGAGTAAAAAGGGCAGGGTGAAGGCAGCATCGTTGAGATCTGCGCAGGCGGGATGACCATACTGATCCACTATCTGTCTGAGTTTGCCAACCTGTTGGTGGAATTGCTCAACAGACTCTACTGCCAGAGGCTTGGGCATTTTCAGGAGTTGTTCAATTCTGCGGGCGAGTTCGGTGCCGTCATGCATGCCAAACATCCCTAAGGCACCTGCTAGAGTATGGGCTTCTTGTTCAGCTTGCTGCTGTAGATCGGATTCGAGATGACCTGAATGGGTCTGTAGCATTGAACCCGCCTGTTCAAGGACCTGTACCTGATGACTAATACGGGTTTGATACCGTTGCCAAATGCTGGCAATTACAGCCGAGTTGTCTAGGGGGACAATTTCTTCTATCTTTGGATTCAGCTCTGATAATGGCTTGAGTCGATAGCCAATCCCATAAACGGTCTCTATGATATCTGGGGGAGCCTTAGCATCACGCAACTTGTGGCGTAGACCTTTGATGTGGGTTCTCACAGCCTCTTCTCCCGGCATATCAGCATAGGTCCAAAGATGCTCTAGCAGCATGCCACAACTAAAGACACGGCGAGGATTGCGCATTAACAGTTCTAGGAGAGCGTATTCTTTGGGTGTTAAAGACAAAGGCTGTTGTCCATAGCTGACTTGGGTAGAACTGGGATCGAGTTGAATATCTGCCCATTCCAGAATAGGAGTTGTATGTAGGCGACCTCGCCGCAGTAAGGCTCGGATGCGAGCTTCTAATTCTTCTAGATCGAAGGGCTTCACGACATAATCATCTGCACCCGCATCCAGTCCGACAGCTTTGTCATGGCTGTTACTATTGCCAGTGAGTAACAGAATAGGCATGGTATAGCCTTGATTGCGAAGCTGGCGACAGAGCGTAATCCCATCTATTTTGGGTAACATGACGTCCAACATCAGCAAGTCATATTCAAAGGCTTCCACCATATTCGCTGCACTTTCGCCATCCGTAGTGGTTTCCACGGCATAACTACAATGGGTAAGCAGAGTAGTTAAAGCCGCAGCAGTGGGCGGATCATCCTCGACGATGAGTATTTTCATGCTCGGGCTCCTGACATCAGGTCCGACGGAATTTCCAAAACGCTTGCTCTTTCAATTATCGGTAAAAAGTTGCGATCGCACCAGCGAAGGTTCTGGAAAAGACTCAGGAAAACCAATCTTGAACGTCAATGAGTACTCATCAGCGGCTGCCACTCTTACAGACTGATCTCAAAGTTTATGGTGGAATGTTGAAGAACTTGTGAGTCTCTGGCAAGAGACTAGACGCTATAAAACTATCGGCATGTAGCTCAGCCTTTCATCTGCTAGATAATAATCGCTCAGCTATCGGTTTTGATACTGGCAATGTTTTACTCTAGTGATTGAATATCCTGCTCACATCGCCCTGGAACCATACCTATTGCCTTATTCATCTCAGTTATAGATAGATGGTGTTTTCCTGGGCGTTGTAGGGTGTAGCGTCAGAGGAAGTAGGGTTTTGGACTTCATTTACAGCTTCTGGATGACAGGAATACCAGACTTCCTGCATCGCTTGAATCGCATTTTCCTTTGACAGTTTCTCTAGGGTTGTACTGTGGTGGAATTTTAAGCTAATGGTTAATTGCTTGCGTAGTATTGAGAGCGGATCAGGTTGATCTTCCTGAAGAAATGTTGTTTCGTTAGCCATGCTGATCTAGAGACTGACAATAAGATATTTTTTACTGTATGTAGAGAATTGTCAATGTTTGCTTTCACCCCTATTTCGAATGGCATCATCACTCCAGGAACCCGGTAATCGTAGACGTCAAACCTTTTCGATTAACTGTCTTTGGTAATCTTGAGCTGTGAATCGCTGGCTGATATCAGCCTTCACACGGGTCATACGTGTAGGCAGCTGACCTAGACAACGGATAAAGCGATCCTGCACGTGAGGATTAGATTGGCCATCTTTATAAACCAGCGTTCCGTTCTTAAGATGAACATCTACACCTGCGTGTGTTTGCTGAAAGATAAACACTTCACCTTCGAATCGGCCATCTTTGCCCAAGAGAGCGATCGCATCTGTAAGGGCTGGATCAAGGGCGGTGGCAGTCGCTAATTTTGTGGATAGTCCCAGCTTTCCCCAGGCGATCGCCGTCAGTTCTTGGCCTTTTTCAAAGGCTACCTTAGCAACCGAGCGACCGAGGACAAATGCGATCGCACCCGCAGCCACCCCTTTTTCTAAAACTTGCTGGGCACCCTGCTGCACGATCTTGGTGGCAAGCTGTTTGGCAACAGGCGTTTGCTTTTTGGCCCAGCGATTGATTAGGGTACCCTGATCAATCGCCCAGGTTTTCAATCCGGACTGCTGGACCGCTTGGGTAAAAGCTGTTAACTTCTGTTGGGCCCGCTCAAGCCTCTCTTCCACATCAACTCCTGGCTGTATCACTTCCATATGAGTCTGCCTGGTGTGGGTGCGTCCCTGGATCTGATCGGCCTCGGGAGACGCTGAACCATCTAAGATTTCTGCTGTGGCTGAAGCATTGTCAATGATTGGCGGTGCAATGATAGCTGTTGCCTGGGGGGTGAGATCTTGTAGTACGGTCTGAACTTTGAGTCGATTCTCATAAGCAGTCCATAGCTTAGTCGGATCGGTTTGAGCTGCCGGTAAGAGACCTGTCTTCAAACTTTTGGAGCAATGTGGATGCTCGTAAGGGATGACTGACCCTAGTTCGTCTGGTTGTCTCTCCTGCACCACGTTTTTAGAAGGGATGACCCTAGGCTCTGTCTTTGTAGCCTTATTCTGTGTCATTGGCTTTAAGTCGAGGACCCTGCCCCAGAAATTTGAGGGAGTTGCAGTCCTTAAGGGTTCCCAAAATGGAGAATGGAGGCGGCCAACGCTAAAGATTTGAGACTCTTGATAGAGCTTTTCAAAGGCCATCATTGACAGATTGCGATCGCTACAAAGCTGTGGCAAAGGTTCAAGCTGGGGTAATTGCCCTGTACTCGTTGCCTTATCCTTTAATTCTAGATGTGGTTGGAATAGACCAGACTGATGCTTGTCATCGAGATCAAAAAAGTCAATCGTTCCTTGGGGGGGGTGTTCAGACGCACGATAGGTGTGTAAGGCCGCCCGAATTTGCTCTACGGTCATCCCTTGGACATAGGCTACTAAACTAGCAGCCAAAGTATGAGCCAGGGCAGAAGGGGCATGGCCGCGGACTGTTAGGGGGAGGTGTGCGACTTTCTCAATCCGGTGCCGTTCGTCTGACTGCAAAATGGCAAGGTGGCCCTGCTCGTAAACGGCGGCAATTCCGCCTTGTTGGAGATGCGATCGCACCACTGCATTCTCTGGGTCCATTGAAAAATAGGCAATTTTCCCCTGAACCTGCTCAGCCATGGCCACGACCCGCGGGTCATCGGCATTGAGTACGGCATACCCCTCTGCGTGAACTGCCTTGGCAATGACAGAAAGCGTTCTCGCTTTGTGGTCGAGATTGCAGACATCCCCCGGCTCTGTTGTCACCTTTGAAATCACCCCTACATGGCAGTGGGAGAAGGCAAGACCGGATCGCAAAATACTGTTGCGGGAGGTCTCCAAGACGGCAATATCTACGGTCGGATCTTGCAGAATCAGCTCGGCACTTTGAGCATTGGTGGCATCTCCCTTTTTGACAACGTGTCCGCTAATCAAAGCTGCCTCTGGCGTTGTACAGCCTACTGCATCATGCACTTGACTCAAGAGATGGGTGATTAGAGGGGTGGGTATTTCAGGGCCGCCAGCTTCTGCCACCGCCACAATGGGGATCTGAGTGGGTGCCTCTGCTGGAAACAACATATCGAGAATTGGAGCTGCGACGTTGCGAGCTAAGCCTTGACTGGGAGCCATATGCATCCGCAACCCAGGGGCCGCATTCACCTCCACAATCACGCCTTCTACTGCTTTCAATGGCTGGGTGATATCCGTCGTAATCACATCGATTCCAGCGATATCAAGATCAATAATGCGTGAAACTCTCTCTGCCAACCAAACCGTATCTGGATGGATCTCGTCGGTCCGATCAATGGCGATTCCGCCCGTACTCAGATTCGCATTTGCCCGGAGGTAACAGATCTGGTCAGGCGGCAAAATGGTATCAAGGGTAAACCCTTGACGGCTCAGCATTTCATCGGTAGCAGCATCGAGTTTGATTTGGGTCAGTGCCTGATCATGGCCTTCGCCGCGATGGACATCTCGGTTCTCTTGCTCAACTAGAGCAAAAATTGGGTCTTGGCCGTTACCCACTACGTGGGCCGGGACTCGCTCTGCTACCGCTACTACTTTATGGTTAACCACCAGAATGCGGTGATCTCGTCCCGGATAGAAGTGCTCGACAATCACGCCATCAGAGATATCCTTGGCCCGGTCGTAGGCAACCTCTGCTTGCCGCCAGCAACGGATATCGATGGTGATGCCGCGACCTTGATTGCCATTCAAAGGTTTAATTACAATGGGATAGCCCCCGAGGTCATCAATGGCATCTTCCAACTCTCGCAAGGCATAGACAACTTTACCCAACGGTACAGGAGCGCCCAATCGAGTCAAGATTTCTTTGGTTCTTTCTTTATCGCAGGCTAGCTCAACCCCCAGAACGTTGCTATGGGAAGTTAGTGCTGCCTGAACCCGCTGCTGATGTTTGCCGTAGCCAAACTGAAACAGATCGCAGGTCTTTAAATACATCCAGGGAATATCGCGAGCTTCTGCGGCTTGGACTAAGGCATCCGTACTGGCCCCCTGAGCCGCTTCAATTCGTAGCGCTCTCAAGTCTTCTAGATCGATTTTTAGTTCCGATGGAGGATAGGTACCTGTCTCTATAATGCTCTGACACAGGCGTCGGGCCGCTCTAGTGGCGTAGCGTCCTGCTGCTTCCTGCTGATACTCAACGGTAACTTGGTAAGTGCCAGGAGAGGCTGTCTCGCAGGTACAGCCAAATTCCACTGGCATATCGGCTAGGGTTTGCAGTTCCAGCGCAACGTACTTCAGAATGTGTCCCATCATGGAGACCCTTAGCTCCTGGTCGAGTGATGCCCCTCGATACTCAGGTGAATATAGTTTCTCTTTAAGACTGGGCAAAATCTCCAGCAGACCTGCAAAAAATCCTGGAATAGTATCTGCAGGACCGTCGGCTAGTTCCTGTAAATCCAGCAACACGACAATGAGCTTTGAGCAACTCACACTCCAGTAGTTTGGACCTTGGAGCGTTTGAGTTTGAAGGATTTTCATGGCGATGGTAAGGATTCCCGCTGATTCCAGATGAACGAATGATGATTCAAGGGTGACTGAAACTTTAAGGTTTAATATTAGACTGAAAAGATTAAGACTAGTCGTCCTTAGCTATACAGAGATGTACCACAACATGAAAGACATTCAAAAAACACATAATCCGTATTCAAGAAGTACATAATACATATTCAAGAAATACATAAATAATAGGCATTTAAAAATTGTCTGAATTTAAATAATCTTCTCTGTTCTCTGTACTATTTAAAATATTCAAAAGCATCAAAATCCTATGAAAGATAACTCTATAGAACCGCCTCTAGAGTTATCTCTTCAATTTATAAATAGAGCCACCCAGTGTGTATGCTTGCTGAGGAACATTAGGTTAACGTAAGAAACTGTTCATGAAGCATTTTTCGGTTTTTCTTCGATCTCAATTAACTCGAATCGGCATAAATCTAACCAGTTTGCGGTCCAGACCTTGAACAACTCTGGATCATTAGTTTTCATCAGTTGGAAGCAGCGGTCTCCATCTTTTTCGAGCCAGCTATCTATATAAATCAAGCCTTCAGGCAGCATTCTCCCTGATGCTGAAAATCTTTCATAGATTTTGTCTTGGTAATTAGGGAGGAAGTGTTCTATCACCATATATAGTCATAAGCCTTAAGTTGGAGCCAACACCTGAAAGCTTATACCTAGCCTAACTGCGATCGCACCCGTAATGCTGCGATTAATATACAAGTTTCCCACTTCAAACTCTGCTTTGGCCTGCTCAATGTGGGATAGCGTTCGAGAGTAGAGTCCACCTGTGAGTGCGTAGTTGGTGTTGTTTGCGATCGCATGCAGGAACAGCCCTGAACGCACATAGAATGGAAAGGCTCCAAACTTGTGCCGTATGAGTGAAGCTGTCTACATCGAAACCAGCATTTTAGGTTATCTGACGGCTCGACCCAACCGAGATATCGTCATAGCTGCCAACATTCAGGTAATGAGAGAGTGGTGGGATAAGCGCCGCAGTGATTTTCAGCTCTATGCTTCCTAAGCAGTTATCAAAGAGGCCTCGCAAGGAGATGCTGAGATTGCGTCTGCTCGGCTAAACATCCTGAGCGACTTTACGTTACTCGAATTAAATCAATCTGTGCTTGATTTGGCAGAGCAATTTTTGAGCCGCAGTAACTTACCTGCAAAAGCTGATGTTGATGCTGTTCATATTGCTGCCGCAACGGTTCACGGTATAGATTATCTGCTGACCTAGAACTGTAAGCACATTGCCAATGCTCAAATTCAGAGAAAGCTAGCCGAGATCAGTTTTGATTTTGGATACGAGTTACCGATTCTTTGTACACCCTACGAATTGCTTGGAGATTAACTATGTTCAGGGATGAGATTGTCGAAGAGATTCACAGAATCCGTGAAGAGTACTCGCGTTCATTTAATCATGACTTGAAAGCCATCTTTGCTGATTTGCAAAAGCAGCAAGCGGAAAGCGGCAGAAAAGTTGTGAACTTATCGCGTAAGCTCGGTCAAACATCACGCTGGAGTGGGCAGGTGAAAGATCTTGGTAAAGACGTGAAAGATGATGGCCCTCTCTCAATCTAACTGTTCGGGGTATAGGAGAATGAGAACGCTATTCCAAATTCTGGTCATTCCTTTTCGTCAGCAGCACAGCGGGAGACTCAAGAAGAAGTTGGTATCACTGAAGAGATGATACGGCTGGACTCTACAGCAACCGTTCCGAAGATCTGCTTTGCTGAAGCAGATTCATGGGGCCAAGATGTGTACGTGATTCCGGAGTATTGCTTCGCGGTTGATGCGCTGAATTATGATCTCTCTTTATCGAAAGAACACACGGATCTTCAGTGGGTTTCATTTGAGCAAACTGCAAGCTTGCTTAAATGGGATAGCAACCGAAATGCTCTTTGGGAGCTGAGTGAAAGACTGAAATTGGAGCGTTGCTCTGAACCCGGCTAATGCACCGAATTGCCTTTCTGCTGCGCTCCAGAACAACCGGGGATCTACGCTGTTAGCCTGACAGGCTGAGAAAACGATCTCAACTCCCATCTACTCCATCCCATCAATCGGCGCAAAGCCCTGCCGCTGAACATTCTCTGTGACGGTACGAGGATCAAGGAACTGCAGGAGATAATCCGGTCCACCTGCTTTGGAGCCAACGCCGGAAAGCTTATAACCACCAAAGGGTTGTCGAGCGACGATCGCACCTGTAATACTGCGATTAATATACAAGTTTCCCACTTCAAACTTTGCCTTAGCCTGCTCAATATGGGATGGCGTTCGGGAATAAAGTCCACCTGTGAGTGCAAAGTTGGTATTGTTTGCGATCGCAACCCCCTCCTCAAAATCCCGAGCCTTCATCACCGACAGCACTGGACCAAAGATTTCTTCCTGGGCCAGGGAACTCTGCGGATCAACATCAGTAAAGATTACAGGTCCTACAAAATAACCTGTCTCTGGAGCAGGCAACTCCAGAGCAAGCGTCGCTTCTGTTTTGCCTTGAGCAATCGCTTCGTAAATCCGCTCCTGGGCCGCAGCATCGATCACAGGGCCAACTTTAGTCCTAAAATCCGCAGCATTCCCCATATTCAGTGATTTTGTCGCTTCCACCAACCGCGCTACAAACGGATCATAAACAGACGCCAATACCACCACCCGCGAGCAGGCCGAGCATTTTTGACCGCTATAACCAAAGGCAGAATAGACAATCCCCTGCACCGCCTGATCTAAATCAGCGCTTTCATCGACAATAATTGCGTTTTTGCCCCCCATCTCCGCCACCACACGCTTCAAATACCTCTGGCCGGGTTGCAGAATGGCGGCATTGGCATAAATGTCGCAACCGACTTCTTGAGAGCCAGTAAACACAATCATCTGCACATCGGGATGTTTAACGAGATGAGAGCCGACGGTAGAACCACGACCTGGAACATACTGGAATACCCCTTTGGGTATCCCTGCTGCCACTAAGATTTCACTCAGCTTGGCTGCGATCACAGAGGTCACCGCCGCAGGTTTGAGCAAGACACAGTTCCCGGTAACTAGGGCAGCTACCGTCATCCCTGTAGGAATGGCGAGGGGAAAGTTCCAAGGGGAAATGACTAAGACAATGCCTTTGGGGCGATAGAAGTAGCGATCGCTCTCTCCCGCTACGTCGTAGATGATTTCAGGATCTAAGCGCTCCATTTCAGCAGCGTAGTATCGACAAAAATCTACTGCTTCCGAGACTTCTACGTCTGCTTGTTGAAGAGGTTTGCCCGCTTCAAACACCATCCAGGCGTTGAGTTCATGGCGATGGGCTTCTAACAGATCTGCCGCCCGTCGGAGGATGTCGGCCCGTGCTTTTGCTGGCGTCCGCTGCCACGTTTGAAAGGCGGTTTTTGCGGCTGCGATCGCATCTTCCGCCTGAGCAATATCAATCTGCCCAACAGTCCCCACAATTTCTGTCGGATTAGAAGGATTAACGGACTGAATCTTGGTCTCCGTCTGCATCTGCTCACCATTGATCAGCGGCCAGTACGGTTGCCCTAGCTGTTGTCTCACAGAAGTAATTGCAGCTTCAGCATCGGATCGATGGGTTGCGATCGCAAAATCAGTATCCGCAGCAGGGTTAATTCGAGTAACGGTTGCGGTCGAAGGCCTCGGCATTGGTGTAACGTCGCTACCGTCCTGATCGCCTTCCCCCCACTGAGGAGCCGCCAGCAATTCTTCAATTGGAGTTTCTGTTAGGCTTTGCCGTAGAAAAGAGCTATTAGCAGTATTCTCCAGTAACCGCCGAATCAGATAGGCCATTCCTGGAATCAAAGCGCCGTAGGGACAGTAAACCCGTACTTGATGGCCCTGTTGAGCAAGCGCTGTAGCCAGATCGTTGGCCATGCCGTACAGGACTTGAAATTCAATATGCCGCTGCGGAATATTTAGGGTTTGGGCAATTGCGATCGCATGGGCCTGAGATCGAATGTTGTGACTACCAATGGCGGCATACAGATACTCATGATTTTCCAAGAGCAATTGCGTCATCCGCTCAAAATTGGTATCTGTCGAAGACTTGTGATGATAGACAGGTGTAGGCCAATTGTGTTGGCGGGCAATAATCGTTTCTTGATCCCAATAAGCCCCCTTAATTAACCGCACGGTAATGGGTTGGCCTCGCTGTTTGGCCCACTCGATCAAATCCTTTAAATCCTGAAAGCTATCTCGGAGATAAGCTTGCAGCGTCATGCCAATATCGGTGCGATCACGAAACTCCTGTTCCATTAGGAGATTTTTTAGAATCGTCAGCGTTGCATCTTTGTAGCGATACTGCTCCATATCAAAGTGAACAGCAGCACCCACTGCTTGCGCTCGACGCAGAAGGGGACGGATGCGATCGCTGACTTTTGCCTGAGAGCCTGCAACGTCAAGGGGATCAAATTGGGAATAAAATGCCGTCAGCTTAACTGAAACCTGTACCTTGGCTAACTTGCCCCCATTAGCAGTATCGATTCGGGGTATTGAAGGCCATCGCTGGGCAGCCTCGGTCAACTGTGCCATCAACTCTAGATATTGATTGAGATACGATTGGGCCTCCGCTTCCGTAATTACTGCTTCCCCCAACACATCCACCGTGAAAGTCATGGACTGTTGACGGAGTTTGCTAATGCTACTCAGCGTCTGGTTGAGCGTTGCCCCCGCAATGTATTTGCGTGCCAAGGTTTCTACGGCAGTGGACAAAAGAGTTGCCGCCACTTGTCCTGGGATCGAGTTAGGAGCTGTCACCTTCAGCAATTCCCGCAGTGCTCGTGGTAACTCTACGTCTGGACGACTTAAATATTCCTGAAGATGACGGGCCATTTCTGCCTTGGTGGTCAGAGACGGCAAGCAATCGATCAGGCGGAAGAGCTGTACCCGCATATTGGGATTATCCATCGTCCAACTGAGCAGCTTATGATCCCAGCGGAACAGATCCTGTATTTGGGTAAACAGCGATCGCTGGTCGGTGATCTCTGCTAACAGCTCCCGCGCAATGGCTTCGGTCTTTTCTGTATAAATAGACGGCGTAGAAGGATCAGAATGATGGGATGGATCGAGAATCATCAAGGAACCTGCTTTAAAAACTTAGATAATCTTGGACAAGCAGGATCGATACCGAAGCATGACGGTTTTCCCCTTCAACTTCACGTCTATTCTAATACTGGTCAGCTATTGCACACTTGATAGAGCAATGGATAGGCTCGATAACTTTTCCTACGATGAACCCCATAAAATCTCATTGTGAGTCAATACCTGGATAAATACTGCCAAGACTGATTTTAAATCTTGCACAATAGCACCTGGGATTCATTCTAGAAAAATGTCCTACATGCAAGCTGTCATCTGAATTAGGCCATTGCTATCAGGTATTTGGCCTGAGATTGGTCAGTTCTCAGCACAATTAGACTCGAATGGCTTGTTTATATTGCATCTGGTGGTACTGCCATAACTGTCCATGTTGACTGAGCAGCATCTGATACGTGCCTTGTTCCACAATTCGGCCCTGTTCTAACACCACCACTTGATCGGCATTGGCAATGGTAGATAAGCGGTGAGCAATGGCTACAACGGTTCTGCCGGCAACCAAGGCCATCAAAGACTCTTGAATCAGTTGTTCTGTGATTGAGTCGAGCGCACTCGTGGCCTCATCTAAGATCAAAATTTCGGGATTTCGCAAGAGTGCCCGAGCAATAGCAATCCGCTGGCGCTGACCACCAGACAAACGAATACCCCGATCCCCTAGCTGTGTTGAGAATCCCTCAGGCATTTCTAGAATAAACTTGAGGCTATTGGCCTGCTCTGCCGCTTGCTTTACTTCGGCATCGGTCACCTGGGACAGGCCGTAGGCAATATTATCGCGGACAGAGGCATTGAAGATATAAGTATCCTGACTGACTATTGCCATGCGGTCACGCAACGTCTCAATCTGTAACTGCCGGAGATCAACGCCATCTACAAGAATCTGACCAGTTGTTGGGTAAAAAAAACGTGGCAGCAAATCAGCTAGCGTGGTTTTCCCTGCTCCAGAGGCCCCTACCAATGCTGTTATCTGACCTTTCTGAATAGATAAATTAATATCCTCTAACGCAAAATGATCTGGATCATAGCCAAAACTAACATTGACAAACTCTATGGCGTTTTGCAGCTCTTGATAGGGAATAACACCATCTTGTAGATAAGGTTTGTGTTTCTTTCCCAGAAGCTCATTCACATTTTGTAGGGATCCCTGCAAGCTGATCAGATTAATGCGAGCATCACTGAGCTGGGAAACCATCGGCAAAATGCGTGAGACAACGAATAAAAAGGCTAGCAATGTAGACGCTTGCAGAGCTCCACCCGCTATCAAAATTGTGTAGGCCGACGTGATCAAGACAATGAGCAGAGTACTGGAAATTCCTTTGGAAATGGGCTGAACTCTCAGTATGTCCCGGGTCATCTTTCGGCTCGCGTTCTCTATCTGATCGGCAGCTTGGTCATAGCGTTGTTGTTCAAACGCTTGAGTATTGCAGGCATGGACGGTACGAATGCCATAAATGAACTCTAGGGTAATTTCTGTAAATCGTTTGTTGGCTTCAGGAACAGCAAAACTGGCATTGCGAATCCGCTGCCGCAGACCTTGTAATCGCCACGATAGTCCACTCACAATGACCAGAATTGCGAGAGACAACTGCCAAGACAGCATTACCATAGAAACGATGTAGCCTATTAACAAAGACAATTGGGTGACCATTGTAGAAATAGTCATCAAGGCTTGCTGAATTTGGGCTACCTCGCTGGTAAGCGTGTTGGTCAGGGAGCCAGTACTAGAGGTTAGATAGTAGCTAAGGCTAAACCTCTGTAACTGCTCAAACAATTTTTTGCGAAGACGGTTGACGAGACCAAAAGCGGTATACCGGAAATATAGTTGTCCCCAATAAGAACCAAGGATTTGAAGCAAAGTTGCGGCCAAGGTCAACCCTGCCAGACGATACACTCGCTGATTCGCCGAGGTCTGAATTCCCAAAAGCCCGATGTCGATCCAAGCGATCCCTGTGTGTAACGGAGGTGCTTGAGGGGATGTGAGTCCTTGGAGCAACGCCCCAATCAAGCCAATGCTCAGGGCAGCCATAACAGCAGATATACAAGAGCAAAACAGGGCTAATCCAAGGAAGCGACGAAAGGATTTTAGCTCTCGTAAAATCAAGCTGTGTTCTTGCCACAAACGAGTTGCTTTAAGTAGATTTCGGATAACTATTGGCAGTTGTAATTTCAGTATGAGCATGAAGTATTTACAGAAGCTAAAAGCAACTTGCCTCCATCTCGGCTACAGACCCTGTGGGCAAAGGTGAGGACGGTGATAAGGTCATAGTTTATTTATTTAAGACGTCATAGCAGTGGGGGTTGCTTGGTTCCTGTCCTGTAGTGCATATCTGCGCCGTTGGGCCTGGGGTTCACCCACCATCATCACAGAACCAGATAGTCGATTCAGCAGGGGTGCCGTGTGAGCGCCAATGCTAAGGCCATTCCCAACTCTTTGGCGTTGCGATCGCAAGACCACAAGATCATGGCCGCGAGCCAGTTTAGAGATCACCGAGATAGGGTTGTCTGCTTTATGCAGTTGAACGGAGATCTGACACGGTGCCTCTGGGAGGCGATCGACTAAGGTCTCTAGCTGCTTTTGGAGGCGGGCATAGCGTGCTGCTGAGGTGCGGGCGCTACAGACATGCAGCAGTGTAATCTGACCTTGATTTGCCGCTGCTAAAACCTGGGCAAACCGCAGAACCCTGAGCATCGCTGGTGTCGGGTTTTCAATGGGTAGCAAGATACTTTTCATACCAGTGGGAGACGAGAGCAGTCGGGCCACAACGACAGGACAATGGGCGGCCCGCAGCACGGCATCATGAATACTGCTGAATAGACGGTTACCTAAGTGCGATCGCTGTCCCATCCCCAGAACAATGAGGTTGGCGTTTTCCTCTCGGCTGACATGGCTAATGGCCTGGGCAACGTTATAGTCAATCCGCAGTTTGGGTTGCATCGGGGCTGCAAAAGTTTTATTGATGGCTTCAGCAGCTATTAATCGTTGCTGGCAGTTCGTCATAGCGCGTTGGAGTTGCATGGAATCCATTTGGGGCTGGGCCAGGGCGATCGCTAAGGGAATAATCTGACCACTCTCATAGCGAGCAACCAATGCCGCTAATTCAATTAAGAATCGCTCAGTTTCAGGATTGTAGACGGGGACCACCACTGAAAAAGAGGTGGGAATATCGCTAGGCAATGGTAGCCAGTTCAAAGATTCACCTGTTGTCAGGGAGTCTCGTACCCCTAACTGACGCGCTGATCGATCCGTTACCAATGGTCCTAGGATGGAAGTCACCAGCATCATTAGAATGACGCTATTAAAAACCTGAGTGTTGATGATTTGGGCTTCGTAGGCCACAACCGCAGCGGCCAAAGTTGCCGCCACCTGTGGAATTGACAGTGACCAAATTGTCCATAATTGTGGCCAGCTATAGCTAAATAAATATTTAGTACCTAAGGAAGCTAGCATCTTCGTAGCGAGTAGCATACCTACAATGAGCAAAGGCAATTGCATAGAAGCCAAAATAGTTTCGAAGGCTTTTAGGTCGAGTAACAGTCCCATATTCACAAAGAACATGGGAATAAATAGCACACTCCCCAGAAATTCGGTTTTTTCTTTGACCGGGCCATCGCCAATGATGCTATTAATTGCCAATCCTGCTAAAAACGCGCCAATGATATTTTCCACCCCGATTAATTGAGCGACCACTGCACACAGGAACACCGATAGCATCACGAACAAAAACTGGTTGCCCTCATCTTTGCCCGTTTTGCGAAAAAAGTACTGACCCAATCGGCTGAGTCCAAACAGAACTGCAATCGTATAGAGCGTGAGCGAGACTAAAAGTGTTAGGAGCTTAACAACCGTAAAATCGCCCTTATTAATCCCCAAACAAATTGCCAAAACCAACAGTGAACCAATATCTGTAAAAATGGTGGCGCCAACGGTGATGGTGACAGCCTCATCGCTCACTACCCCTAACCGCTGGATCACAGGGTAGGCCAAGAGCGTATGCGAGGCCAGTAGGGAGCCGATTAAGACAGCAGCCAGCCATCCGAAGTTGAATAGCAGCCCAACGGCAATACCACCAAGCATGGGGATAGCGAAGGTGAGAACCCCAAAGCTCAAAGAGCGATTGCGGGTTTTTTGAAACAAAACTAGATCAATTTCTAGACCCGCGACAAACATCAGGTAAATTTTGCCGATTTCCGATAGCAGCTTCATGGTTTCGCCATCGGCCTTCAGCCAGCCTAAGCCACTGCCTCCAAAGAGAACGCCCGCGACTATAAGACCGACGATGCCGGGCAATTTCAACCGTTCAAAGACAGGGGGGGTGACCAGGACAATCGCCAGCAACAGCACAAAGGTCGCGATCGGTTGTTGCAGGGTATGGGTGGGAGATTCCACCAGAAACAAATACATAGGTTGTATTCCTGCTTGAGATTGAGAACGGTCTAGACCGATAATATCGGCAGAATTTCATCTTAATTAGTAAATATAGTCCTGTACACTGTCTTTTTGCTGGCGCAGATGTTGAAGCGCTTTTTGCTGGATTTGACGGACGCGCTCACGGCTAATACCCATCTGGCGGGAAATTGCTGCCAAGGTCAGTCCTTGACCATCATCCAAACCATACCGAAGTCTTAAGATCTCTTTCTGTGGGGTCGGGAGTGTAGCCACGAGCTGCTGAATCGAGTGATGAAGTGCTTGCTGAGTTGCAACTTCTTCAGGCAGAGGATCCTCTGCTTCCAGAAAATTAGTCATGGTTTTATCTTGATCGTCACCCACTTTCAAGTCTAGGGAAAGGGTATGTTGGGTGAGGCTAAGGTACTCTCTGATTTGTTCAGTAGGTAGAGACAAGGCTTGGCCAACTTCAGCCGTTGTTGGGGTCCGACCTAAAGATTGCGAGAGATCTCGCTGAGTGCGCTTGATTTTATTGAGTTTCTCCGTCACATGGATCGGAATTCGGACGGTCCGTCCTTGCTCGGCGATCGCCCGCGTAATCCCTTGGCGAATCCACCAATAGGCATAGGTAGAAAATCGATACCCTTTTTGGGGGTCAAATTTCTCAACCCCTCGCTGTAGGCCCAAAGTACCCTCCTGAATAAGGTCCAAAAACTCTAAATTACGGTCAGTGTATTTTTTGGCAATCATCACCACAAGGCGCAGATTGGCTGTGATCATCTGTTGCTTTGCCTTCTGCCCTTGTCGCAATTGTGACTTGAGTTCAGTGACTTCCAGTTGTGCAGTTTGGGCCCAAACCTGAAGCGAAGGTTCATCTTGATCACGCTGTATCAACTGTTCTTTCAGCGCCAGTAAAGACATCATGGCCTGGATCTGCCTACCCAACTCTAATTCTTGAGTGGGTGAGAGCAGGGGGACTCGACCAATGTCACGCAGGTAGAGGCGGACATTGTCAGTAGAAAGTTTTTGGGTTCCGACTTGGGGACGGTGATGGTGCTGCTGAGTCGTTTTGGTCATGGGGGTTTTCTCTTCGGGGCACGCAATCAAGCTGTGGTCGCTCACTGAATTTAATGGCCGCTTTGCAATGTATTTGGGGCGTGGCTTTTTCCCTAGTCATGGAGATGCTGATCATCTCCAGAGCAAGACTAATTAGGTTTAAACATAGAGAAAGAGGATGACAGAATGATGTTTCACATGTGTCAACCCTGTGTCAGATTGAGAGGATCGATAGGTTTAGTCCGGCTCATGCACAAAATTAGAGTTGACCAACCAGGCTGAAGCGATATTGTGACCTATCTGACATAGAGAGGATATCAGTACCCTCTATGCTTTGGTGGAGGCCCTATCATCAACCATCCAAATTTCAGTGAGGAGTTATTCGTGTCAGAGTTCAACGGTGTCATGATGCAGTTCTTCCATTGGTATATTCCCCCTGACGGCACCCTATGGAATGAACTGGCAAAAAATGCCTCAGATTTAGCAGACGTTGGTATTACTGCTGTGTGGCTGCCCCCTGCCTATAAAGGACTGGCAGGAGGGTACGATGTCGGTTACGGCGTTTACGACATGTTTGATCTGGGTGAGTTTGATCAAAAAGGATCCGTTCGCACCAAATACGGGACCAAAGATGAGTACATCAATGCTGTTAAAGCCGCAAAAGCGGCTGGCGTGAGTGTTTATGCTGATGTAGTCCTCAACCACAAAATGGGTGGCGATGAAGTAGAAGAGGTGGAGGCAGTCCCTTACAACCCTAACAACCGCAATCAAGTGATGGGAGAGTTGCAGAAGGTCAAAGTCTATACTCACTTCACTTTTCCAGGGCGTGGCAATACATACTCTAGTTTGCAATGGCATTGGTGGCATTTCGATGCTGTTGACTACAATGCCTACGATGGCGATTACAAAGCAGTCTACCTATTCAAAGATAAGCACTTTGACCCCGATGTTGATCTAGAAAAAGGGTCTTTCGCTTACCTCATGGGGTGCGACCTCGACATGCAACATCCTGAAGTGAAAGGAGAACTGAATTATTGGGGTGAATGGTATGTGGACACCACAGATGTAGATGGTTTTCGCTTTGATGCGGTCAAGCATGTAAAAGCGGGTTTTTTCCCGGAGTGGTTAACTCATGTGCGGCAATACTCAGGTAAATCTCTCTTCTCCGTCGGGGAATACTGGTCGGATCAGATTGAAGCCCTCCATCACTTCATCAAACTGACAGGCGGGAACGTGGCCCTGTTTGATGCGCCTCTGCATTACAACTTCAGCGAGGCTAGCAAAGCAGGCAACAGCTTCAATATGACTCAGATATTCGACGATACCTTAGTCCAAGAGCAACCCGCTTTGGCTGTTACCTTAGTGGAAAATCATGATTCTCAGCCGTTGCAGTCCCTCGAATCTGTTGTTGAAGGCTGGTTTAAACCCTTAGCCTATGCCTTAATTTTGTTGAGACAAGATGGCTATCCCTGTATTTTTTATGCCGATTACTACGGTGCCCACTACAAAGACACGGGCAGAGATGGGCAGGAATACGAAATTTTCATTGACAGTCATCAGTGGATGATCGATAAATTTCTGTATGCTCGCCAAGAATATGCCTTTGGTGATCAATACGACTATTTTGACCACCCTAACACCCTAGGTTGGACAAGATTGGGTAACGAAGAGCATTCTGGAGGCATGGCTGTTGTGCTTAGCAATGGTGAAGCGGGTACAAAATGGATGCAAGTGGGACAACTGAACCAAACGTATATAGATTTGACCGAGCATATCAAGGACGCTATCGTTACCAATGATCAAGGCTGGGCTGAATTCCGTTGTCAGGCAGGTTCAGTGTCAGTCTGGATTCCGAAATCAGACTGAATCTAAAGGTCAAAGTCATTGATTGAGCTGGCGCAATGAAACCCACCATTCTGATTATTGAGGATGAACGCGAGATTGCTCAACTGGTTCAAAATATGCTGGAAACGGAAGGATTTACCTGTCAGTGGTGTCGCGATGGAGCAGATGCCCTGCGAGTCGTTCAAGTGATTCAGCCGGATCTGATTGTTTTGGATCTGATGCTGCCGGGTCTAGATGGGTTAGAAATTTGTACGCGGATTCGGCAACAGTCTCTAGCTAAAGATCCCTACATTCTGATGCTAACGGCTAAAGCAGAAGAGCTAGACCGGATTGTGGGTCTCTCGACAGGTGCCGACGATTATCTATCTAAACCATTCAGCCCCCGAGAGTTGGTGGCTAGGGTCAGGGCACTGCTGCGCCGGAGTTTGCGCCATGAACAAGCCCCCTCTCTAACCCATCGCACCCTGCACTTCACGGTTGATTCAGATCGACATACTGCTCAGCGCCACTTACCTGATCACGACCCTGAAACATTGGATCTAACTGCCTTGGAATTTAAGCTCCTACAAACCTTTATCAGTCATCCCAGTCGGGCTTGGAGTCGGGCTCAGTTGATTGATAATCTTTGGGGAGATGACTTCTTCGGTGATGACCGAGTGGTAGATACCCAGGTAGCTCGGTTACGAAAAAAGATTGAACCCAATCCAGCGCAGCCGATCTTCATCAAAACGGTGCAGGGGATAGGCTATAAGTTTGAAGATACTGCTCAATTGCCATCCTGAGGCCAGTTTTATGAAGCGATCGCTGGGTTTGAGATCACGCCTTTTTCTGTCCCATATGCTGGTGATGTTGGTAAGTTTGAGCTGCTATATCCTGGTCAACCGCTTGGTCTCTTTTCGGTATTTTGAATATCATCTCGAAAACCAAAAGGAGTTCTTGCCTCTTAAAGCAGTGCTATTGGGAGGATTTGTCACGGCTTGGCGGGCTAGTACGGTTTGGTCCGTGATCACGGGTGCCCTGTTTGCGCTATTGCTGAGTTATTGGGTTGCTCAACGTATTACAACTCCGCTGATTCAGATGGAACAAACAACCCATCGATTTGCGGCTGGGCAGGTGGAAACCCGGCTGCCGGGTAGTGCCGTTCCCGAAATTAATCAACTCCATCGCAGTTTTAATCGGATGGCTATGCGGTTGGAGCAGGTTGAGCAAAAGCGACAAGAGCTGATTGGTGATCTGGCCCATGAGCTGCGAACCCCGCTGACCATTATCCGGGGTAACTTAGAAGAATTGGCCGATGAGCGCATTGCTCCTTCTGCCAAAATTTTTCATCGATTACTCAGAGAGGTCAGGCGGCTAGAGCGTCTGGTCATGGACTTGCAACTGCTATCTCTGGCTGAGACAGGACATCTCCCCCTACAATTGCAAGCTGTTTCGATACCTTCGCTGCTGGAGCAGGTCAGGGAAACTATTACAACCCAGCTACGGGATGATGGACCTACCCTACAGATAGATTGTCCAGTCAAGCTGCCACTGGTTTGGGTCGATCTTGATCGGACTGAGCAAATTCTGATGAATTTGATTGGCAATGCGCTTCGGTATACCGAACAGGGCCATATTACTGTGCAAACGGAGGTTGTCAATCAAAAGGTTTGGATGACCGTTACTGATACAGGGCCCGGTATTTCTGCTGAGGATTTGCCCCATATATTTGATCGCTTTTGGCGATCGCAATACTCTCGTGTGCATTATGCGGGTGGAACAGGTTTAGGCTTAGCGATTACCCGTCGGTTGGTCGAACTCCAAAGCGGGCAAATTACGGTCAAGAGTCAGTTTGGGCAGGGAAGTCAATTTCGATTCTCGCTCCCGCTGGCGGCATCTCCAACGCCTTTGTGAATATTGGATTGGGATTACCCATCCGACACACTGTCGTCATATTTTATTTGTAGACTGAGGGCAATTTCTGTCGGTAATATCCATTGAGGTTCGTCATGTGAATCCTATCTTTAGCTGCCGGTATGGTCGCAATATTAATGCTAATGGGTCTAAGTGTCTGGGTGATCACAGTATTCCAGATGTGAGTGGGGGAAAGTTTGAGTCATCTTTGCGGTTGGCTACCTTGACTGGGGGGTCTGGAAAGGGCAAAAGCATGGGTGTCTAGATGTATTCTGACGGGGTATGAGGGCGGATATTACCCTGGTGAGAGCCAGATCAAATACAGCACAATTGAGATATACAGAGGTTTTGACAGAGCTGTAATGTCAGAAATCTAGAGGATTTTGTACGTACAGATCTCATCCTTTAGGAGGAATAGAGTGCTGGGGTTATTAGGATTCCTGTCTCCTGATATTGGCGTAGATTTAGGGACAGAAAATACTTTGGTTTATATCAAAGACAAAGGTATTTTAGTGCGGGAACCCTCTGTCATAGCCTTCAGTGCTAAAAACCAAGCCATATTAGCATCAGGACAAACAGCTAAGAAACTAGGCGGTCGTCAGCCCAGTGATGTTGTTGTTAGGTATCCGCTTCGCGACGGCGTGATTACAGAGTTAGACATTGCCTGTAAGTTACTGCAACACGTTCTAGACCAAGCCCAAGGACATCGATTTCGTTTTCCGCCCCGATTAATAATGGCTGTTCCTAATGGGGCCACGACTGTTGAGAAACGGGCACTTCAAGATATCGCTGAACAGGCTGGTGCTAAGGAAGTTTGTATTATCGATGAAGCGATCGCAGCTGCCATCGGTGCGGGTCTTCCCATTGATAAACCACTGGGCAACATGATTGTTGACATCGGTGGCGGCACAACTGAGGTCGTCGTACTTAGTCTGTCGGGCATCGTGACCAGTCAATCTCTGCGCGTTGCAGGTGCCCACATGGATGATGCAATTCGCCAATCTCTTAAACGCGACTATGACTTATGGGTGGGAGAGCAAACAGCGCAAGCCATTAAACATCAACTGGGATCGGTTGTGGATGATGACCAATGGGATGATGACAAGCTAGAAGTCGGCGGACGTAGCCTGCGCTCGGGATTGCCGCAAAGGCTGACCCTCAACGGGGCAGAAGTGCGTGAAATGCTGCGAAAGGAGGGGGCACTGATTGTGCGTATCGTTCAACAAACCTTGGAGCAGACAACACCAGAAGTGGTTTCAGATATTTGTACCAATGGTTTGATGCTCTGCGGTGGCGGTGCCTTGCTGAAAGGACTCGATCAACTGATCAGTCGAGAAACTGGAATTTTTGTGCATATTGCCTACCGTCCATTGGACTGTGTAGCCTTGGGCCTTGGTAAGATCCTCGAAAATCCTCAACAATGGGACAGAGCACTAGCCTATTCTGGTTGGGATAGCTGATTTCATCGGTCACTGAGAGCGGTTGCATACAATTAAGCTGTATACAATTGAATTGAGGATTAAACATTTTTCAAAGTCATGGGTGCAACGGTTTCACAAGTTAAGCGTCAAACCCTGGGGGAAAAACGTGTCAGTGTGAAGGGATTGACATGGGATGCCTATCAGCAGATTCTGCATGCTCTGCCCAATAGCCGCGGGATCCGGCTCACCTATGACCAAGGCACATTAGAAATAGCGATGCCCTTAGAAGATCATGAATTTGCCCTGCGGTTGATCGAGCGATTCATTGTCATTTTGGTAGCTGAAATGGGGATGAAAATTAAAACAATGGGTTCAACCACAATGGATCGAAAAGAGTTAGATCGGGGGGCCGAGCCAGATTGTGCCTATTACATTCAAAATCAAGCCCAGGTTGCGGGTCGAACCGTTGATTTGTCCCAAGATCCACCTCCAGATTTAGTGGTGGAAGTGGATATCACCAACACGGATATTGCCAAGGATCGTCTGTATGCGGCCATGGGAGTCGCTGAATTTTGGCGCTATAACGGCCAATCATGGCGTATTTTTCAACTTCAAGGGGAAGGTTATCAGGAGTGCGATCGCAGCCCTACCTTCAACTGGGTCAAAAAAGACGATTTATACCAGTTCTTAGAACAAGCTCAGCAGGATGAAATTGAGGCTGAACAGACCTTTCGGGAATTTGTTCAACAGCAAATTCAACAACAATCACAGACATAAGCTACAAAACCGTGTATAAGACAAACTCTTATACACGGTTTTGTAAACTAGCAGGACAGTGACCTACCCGATCGATTGGCCATCAATGAGCCCGCAGGCCCTAGACGCGAAACGCTAGATTTGGATCAAATTCCCATTTAGTCCTCGAAACTCAAAGGTACCAATCTTTTCTCGATAGGTCCGTTTGATATCCCGCAGCATACTAATGGCGAGCTTTTCACCCAACAGATTGCCACCCGTTTCAATTCCCTGGCCCTCGCGTTCTGGTGGGGTGCTACGGCCAAAGGCGGTACCATCCGTACGCCAGTGCATGCCTGCACCATCACGGAAAAGAGTAATGTTGGCAATCAGCTTATTCAATTCGCCATGAATGGTTAAAGCTGGCCCTGTGTAAGGCATCAAATCTTGACTATCATGGGTCGGAATGACGGGCTGGGGAAAAGGGCCATCGGCAAAGAGCGCTTTGGCAGTGGTGGCAGCTGCGGCTATAAAAACAGAATGGCCACCTGGATAAGCTGGATGCGTTGGCGATCCTTCAGGAAAGGCGATAGGCAACAACCAGCTACCATTAGGATCAGTGCGGTAGTTCATCCGATTTTGGGTTTGGTTATGTTCTCGGATGCGCTCCAACACCGGAGACTGTCTCCAAACCTCTGCGCCTTCTCCAAAGAGCTGATCAAATGCACCATCGCTAAGGGGAGCCGCAGGGGTAGACCCTAAAACACCTCTACGGAAAAGTTCCAGACGCTGGGCATACACTTCTGGTCTGAGGCGGCGATGAACACACCATTTTTGGAACCATGCATGTTTAAGGGCATAGACCGCTGCCAAAGCTGGCTGAACGGTGACGTCGGGGTCACCTAGACTACCAAAGGGTTCAGCTTTAGTAATACTCCTATTTACATAGGGGCTCGCGTTGGTGATGCTAACCCCCAGTCCTCGCAAAATAAGGGTGGACCACAAGGCTGATTGATAGGGCAAATCGATATGAACCCATTGACCTGCATCTCTAAGAGTGCGGATGCGACGCTCCCCCACTAAGTCATCACTGCCTGTCGGATCGACATTGCCATTATTAACCTGAAACCAACTCTCAAAGTCGGTGAGGTAATCCAGTCCTTCGCGGGGATAGCGCTGTCGTTGCTGAATGGGTTGATTGCCAAAATCAAAGTCTTGAAGGAGGAATTGAGAAACATGTGGCCCAACTGCACACCCGGTATAGGGTCCTCGAAATAGCGTTTGTGGGGTGCATTCAAATCCAAACTGTTGTTCAAAGCCAAGGCAGTTGAGGTCTTGGCAGGCGTCAGTAACCACTGAACTGGCAAAATATTGATCGAAGGGCACATCCCGACAGAGTGCCATCCAATAGCGCTCTACCATGTCGACCGCACTATTCCGGCTACAAAAGGATGGGGCCGCCGCCATACGAGCTCCGTTCGAATCATTGCCAATGAGTTGGAAGGAGTAGGCATTCAGAGGATTAGCAAGCTTTCGAACACATCCCCCTAACTGGACACTCTCGAAGGCTTGTTGAATCTCTGGTTGAGTCCCTGGTTGAGTCCCTGTCTGAATGGCTGAAAGTAGGGATTGAAATGATTGTTCTTGGACCAAGCCATTATCGTTATGGCATAGCGCCTTAGAGAAAGATGCAAACCCTGGAAGCCCAAGTTGTGCATACTTTGCTTCATCGCCATTAGTGTCAGGTTGATTTGTCGAAAATTCATGTTCAGCATCATTACGAGTGAGATTGCGAATCTCACTAGCTTTCTGTTTTCGTTCTTCAAATTGGCAAATTGCTATCATTATTTCCTTAGTCTTTCTATACAGTTTTTTTGCGAATTTAAAAAAATCAAAGCTGGGATAATTCAAATCTGCTAAATATTTCATCTATATAGTCATCGTTAGTATTAGTTGTTTTTATGCATAACTATTAATTTGCTTTTTTAATTCATGCTTAAAAAAGTAATCCTATGGGGTTTTTGAAATTATTCACTAGTCCATCTTCAAAAGCTTCTCTTGAAGTCATATCTTACTTATGGCTAGAGTTTTATCGTCTCGTGAGCTAGATTTGAGTATTATTTTCTATCATGATTATCCTGAAAATTTTGATTTGTAGAGCAATAGCCATAGACATAAAAGTTCAGAACTTACTAAGTCTATTGGTTGCTAATTTCAACTCAATTCAAGGTATATAATCTTGATAATTAGTTGTACATTTTTAATTATTAATTTTCTAAATCTAAACAGAAAATGATCTATTTACATGAATTTTCAAGATTAATCTCTGTTTAATTTAGTCGAGAATGCTACTACAAATCGATGGAATAACGCGTTAGAAAAGGATAGATTCCTGTGTCTGGGTTGTTGCCATAGACATAATTGGCCATAGTCTGACAGTGGTATCGCTGCCGGAACTGATCAGCGTTTGGCCATCAGGACTAAACTGAATGGACCGAACCGATTTTGTATGTCCACTCAAATGACCAACCTGCTCGCCCGATAAAGGACGCCACAATTTAATCGTCCGATCATAGCTGCCGCTTGCTAGGCTGTGGCCATCAGGATTAAAGGCAACGGATAGCACAGGGTCATCATGTCCTCTCAGGGTATGTAGGAGACGCCCTCCATTGATTTTCCAAACCTTCACACTTTGATCTTGACTGCCACTGGCTAACAATTGTCCATCAGGACTAAACGCGACAGAGCGCACAGTGCCTTTATGTCCTTCTAACGCGTAAGTGGGTGCTAACTTTTGATGTTCCCACTGCCAAAACCGAATGACGCCATCTCGACTTCCCCCGACTAAAGTTTGGCCATCGGCACTGAAGGCTAGGGAAAGAATATCTTCTTGAGTCTGGTGGAGTTGGTGCTGTTTACCTGTGGTCAGATCCCAGATTCGCAACGTTTGGTCAGCAGTGCTGGCTGCTAAGTAGTTACCTGCTGGATTCAGGGCGATCGCACTCACATCATCTTTAGAGTCATCCAAGGTGAAGAGCAGTTTTGCTGTTTGTAAGTCCCATACTTGAATCCGATTGTCCCAACTGCTGCTCACCAGTCGTTGGCCATCGGCACTGATCACTAACGATGACACCGCATCCTCGTGAGCCTTGATGGTTTTCAGCACTGTTCCCGTTTGCGCGTCCTGAAGTTTGATCGTGCCATCATAACTACCGCTCGCTAATATTTTGCCATCGGGACTGACTGCGATCGCAAATACCCAGGTATCATGCCCCTGCCAAATATTTTGGGTAGTCTGTGTTGGGGGCGCAAAGGTAGAAGGTGAATAGGTCGAGGTGGCCCCCAGTCGTTTGTACAAACTCAATACGTACAACGTCGCGGCTGTAGACAAAGTGAGGAAAACAACCCAGTTTCGTTTTTGAGGTGATTTAGCCATTTCATATTTCCTATTTAAATAAAGGATCAATATTGCCAATAGCAACCTTGATTAAAGGAAGTGGTTTGTGATGCTAACGATTCTTAACCGTTTCCTTTTCTACTGGTGATGAATCGCAGACCTGCTGGGAGCGATCTTTTGCAGAGTGCCATTCCCGTAGAATCCGTATTAGAAATAACAACGTGATCATTCCTGCTAAGAGTAAGGATGGAGGCGTGAGCCACGTCCAATGACCCCACATTTTATCTATGATGTGCCATACCAATAGAAACATGGCCAGATAGGTCAATTGGTGTAATTTCTTCCAGTTTTTCTTCAGCTTTTTGACACTCCAGTCATTAGATGTAAAAGCTAAAACAATAAAAATTAAAAAGGTCCAAATTCCTTGAATATAAACCCAGTAAGTTTGAGGATCAAAAAAGTCTAGTTCTCGCTTGACGATCATAAGATAACCATGAACGACAGCTAATAAGAATGCAAGAATTCCCATCATTCGGCGCTGCAATAATAATGTTTTAGGAATTCCTGTCTCTCTAGTTGAGGGAAAGACAATCCGCAGAATTGTGGGCAATAACGTGATCACATAAAGTAAGGTAGCTAAAAAGCCTGCCCAATTAGCATAAGGAGGAGAGTCAAGTTTAAACATCGTCATAACTCGATTTTTGCAAGGTGATAGATAAGATGTATAAAGTCTTGCTTTATCGCGATCTTGATTAAGATTATGAGCACTTACCGTATTTATCCGAGAGGCTACATTCGGATATTGATTAGTATTTAAATACTATAAATTTAATTTATGAACCTAAGAACTGGTTCTTTGCTTAAACAAAGAATTTTAGTTTTATAGGAATGTTTCCTGCTCAGTTAGCTAGAATTTTTAGCATATAAGTTCGACTAAATGTATAGGTGAATTCACCTCAATTATCCAGCAAAAAATCAAGGCGTGGTTACTATTTATTCTAAAAATAGATTGATCTACAGTATCTAATGTTGCCGCTTATAAATGACATGTAGGATGTCTAGATAGTCATTTCATTGCAGGCCAGCGATTAATAAATCCTCTTATATATATATCAGGTCAGCCTAAAATATTTATGCAGTTATCTTGAGATGAATCTAGTTTTTTCTAGAGTCAAATTTGAATAAGTCGATTTTTTACGGATCGAATGTCATGTTTTCCCAAAAGATACCTAACAAATAATGTTTATTTGATGATCTACGAAATGCAACAAGACAGATTTCTGAATATCTAATTTTGGCCAGGATTCTTATCTTTGAATAGAAGCGACATGCACAATGCCATCCCCTTGATTAACTAACGGATTTTTGGCGAAACCAACGATGATGCCATCACAGGGAGCCTGGACTTTTCTCATGCTTTCACCAAAAGCGTCAGCAATGTGGCCTAGTTTTTGGCGCTTGGTCACTGTTTGCCCTAGTTCTATCTGCAAATGCAAAATTCCACTGCGAGATGCTCTTACCCATCTTGTTTCTCTTGATTCCAGTGATACCTGACGGACCTCTGGCGGTGGGACTGTGATCATCCCCAATATCGCCATGACTTGGAGGACCCCCTTGACACCAACGCTGATGGCATGTTGGTCGAAGCGGAGTGCTTCCCCCGATTCATACAACAGCACTGAAATATCTTGTTTGGCAGCAGCCTGACGCAGCGAGCCATCCCGTGTATTGGCATGAATAATGACTGGTGCGCCAAAGGCTTGAGCACATCGATAGGTCTCTGGATGATCAAGGTTGGCTCGAATTTGGGGCAAGTTAACTCGGTGATTCGAAGCCGTGTGCAGATCAATGCCATGGCTGCAATGGTTGACCACTTCTTTCATGAACAAGTGGGCTAAGCGAGAGGCCAAGGAGCCGCGAGCTGATCCGGGAAACGATCGATTCAGATCGCGCCGATCTGGTAGGTAGCGAGATTGCTCAATGAAGCCAAACATATTGACGATGGGGACGGTAATCAGAGCGCCCCGCAACGTTGACGGTTGTATCTTTTCTAAGACTTGGCGAATAATTTCCACACCATTCAATTCGTCCCCATGTATCGCTGCACTTAACCATAAATGCGGGCCGTCACTGGCACCGTTGATGAGATGAATCGGCAAAGACAACATTGTTTGAGTGGGCAGACGGGCAACAGGTAGGTCAAGGCGCTGCTCAGTACCAGGGACGACGGTAGTGTTACCGATGGTGATAGGAGGCATATGGGATTTTGCTAGGGATAGAGCTTAGTATTTGATGCGATCGCGATTTTTACCCGGACCCGCACTCTTTTCTAAAAATTCAATAATCTTACCAGCAACATCCAGCTCCGTAGCGGCTTCAATGCCTTCTAAGCCTGGGGAAGAGTTCACTTCCATGACCACAGGGCCATGATTCGAACGCAAGAGATCCACCCCAGCCACGCGTAGCCCCATCGCTTTAGCGGCTCGCAAGGCGGTACTGCGTTCTTCTGGAGTCAGTTTAATTTTGGCTGCACTGCCGCCGCGATGAATATTGGACCGAAACTCGCCGGGAGCACCTTGTCGTTTCATAGCCGCAATGACGCGATCGCCAACCACAAAACAGCGAATGTCCATTCCCCCTGCTTCCTTAATGAACTCCTGAACCAAAATATTGGCATCTAATCCTCGAAAAGCTTCAATAACAGACTTGGCAGCTTGGTGAGTTTCCGCGAGTACCACACCAATGCCCTGTGTCCCTTCCAACAGCTTGATCACTAAGGGGGCCCCACCCACACTCTCGATCAGACCATCAATATCCTTAGAAGAATGCGCAAATCCCGTTACAGGTAAACCAATGCCCTTCTGCGACAAAATTTGCAAACAGCGCAATTTATCTCGCGATCGCGAGATAGCCTGGGATTCATTGGCGGAAAAAACATCCATCACTTCAAACTGACGCACCACAGCAGTGCCGTAAAAGGTTTTGGAAGCTCCAATCCGGGGAATGATGGCTTTGTAGCCTTCTAGTGCTTCTCCTTGGTAGATCACTTTGGGCTTATGGGCTGTGATGTTCATGTAACAGCGCAAATAATCGATGACATGCATGTCATGTCCCCGTTCTTCACCCGCTTCCATCAACCGACGCGTTGAATAAAGAGACTTTTGTTGGGATAGGATGGCAATTTTCATAGTTTTGCAGACAATATCAATCTTCAGGGATGGGGCTTTGCAGATAGGATTGACCTGCATCGATGACAAACCGTTGGCGTAGGGCTTGCCGACCCAACAGCATCCGAAATCCCATGGCACTGCGGTTAGTGAGCGTCAGTTCAATGGGCCACTGATACTGGGCAAGGGCAATCTCAGTCAGGATCACGGGCCGCATTTCAGTATGCCCGCCAGAATCCCGAACTTGTCGTTCTTCTAGCAGTTCAGCTTCAGCCGTGAGGGTGGTGTGCTCATCTTTTTGGATTGGGTGAACCTTGAACCGCAGCATGGTTTTTCCATTTTGTTGAAATTGCTCAATATCAAATGCATGCAGGGCAGAGGAACGAGCCCCCGTATCAATTTTGGCCTTGATCAGAGATAGCTTTAGCGCGGGAAAAGAGACCCATTCGCGCCAGCCAATAATGGGTAATAGAGTCGAAGAGGAAGAATCCATGTTATAGCGGGCATAACCGGGCATTTCTAAAGATGCATCCTTTGCATCATGACATTTAAAGCGGAATCAACCCAATAGATGATTTGGCCTCAGTCTAGAGAATGATTTGGGATCAGAAGATGTTGCCCATTGGAGAGATCTCAACTGATTAAGGATATGTGACGGTAGAAAAACACAACCAGACTATAATTTCTACAGACAAGTTTCTTCGCCTTAACTATATTAATTGTCAGAAATATCAATAATAATGAGGAGTGCTCAATGAAACGTTATCTCCAGTCTTTGCTTCCTTGGGGACTCGCTAGTGCAGCGGTAATGGGTGCCCCCTTCTTAGGACATGAAGCTCAGGCAGCCGAAAGTGTGTTTGTACGCTACAAAGACACCGAAGTCACCGTTACCCGCGGAGAACTAGACAGTTTTGCAGAGACCGGTGAACTACCCACCTCCTTACAAAGCTTGTTCGGTACTGATGTAGAACTTCCTGAAGCCGTTCGCACCATCCTTTCTGAGCAAATCACGGTGCCGAATTTCATGCAGAATTTCATCGAGGGTTCCAATGGTGAATTTTTGCTTTTTAAGCTTGACCAGGCTATTTCTAGTGCGGATGGCAGAACGGAAAGAGGGCTGGAATCATTGAGAAAAGCTGTGCTTGACTCCATCGCCGATGATCAAGTTTCCTTTCTAGAAATTATTGACAAGCATCCCCAGAACAAGATTCGCGTGGACGTCACGAATCTAGAGGGAACCTACAACGATGTCAGCGGCTTTGTTGCCAAGGTCTTGCCTGCTTTAGAGGTTGCCAAAGACGTTCTGTCAGATTTTATTTGTGACTGCGAGACCACTCAAACCTCTACCAAAGGATCTGCTCAACCGACTTCTGCCCGCCAGTATCAGTCTTCACAGGCATTAGAGAATTGCGAAGAAGGGACTCATAAAACCACAGAAGCTGTGTTGGATGCTAATCCTCCTGAACTACTGGATGTATCAGACCTAGCTCCCTTAACTGAATCCAATACTGCACCTACTCCTACTTCTGCAAAGGTGTCTACTCCCATCAATCAATCTCTTTCCAATGTTGATGTTGCGCAATAGCAATTGAGGGCAGTTGATCCAAGCAAGCAGACGACGTTGTTGAAAGTTGTCTATGCCTAAGCAACTTGCCCTGTTTTTACACGGAAATAACTGATTGTTTATTGGAGTTGATTGATGACCCGTTACCCAGTATGGCTGCCCAAGCTACCTATCCAAGGTGTAGTCCAAGGGCTGGCTTTCACCGCTATATCCTTGACCTCAGCGATCGGTTTGTCGTTGCCTGACTCTGCTAGTGCCGCTGAGAAAGTGGTGTTTACTTATAAGCAGTTTGGCCAAACTCTCACGGTTGATGAGTTAGAGACTTTTGCTGAAACAGGTAAAGCCTCTTCTAAACTAAAATTCTTTTTGAGGGTGTCGGGACAAGATCGCGAGACGGCCCGGAAGTTCATGACCAAAGAAGTGAAGGTGAAACTACAGACAGCAGATCGCCTTCTGCGCATCTTGCCGGGAGAATATGCTCTATTCCAAGCAGGGCAGCTTTTTCGGACGCCAGCGAATCAAGCGAATTTGCAAGCATTGCGGTCAGCTATCATTCTGTCCTTGAGTGATGACAATAAAATTTCATTCCTAGAGTTTTTGCAAAAGTATCCAACCAGTGATTTTTATGTGAATGGTTTTCAGCTAGCTAAGGTTGCTGGAACGATTGATGGCCTGATTGGCAGTGGAGAAGAAGCAGTAGAAGGTACAGGTCCACTCGCGGTTGCTAAAGATATACTCAGCAGTTTTATCTGTGATTGTGCACCCACAACCCCAGGACCAGGAGAATAGCCTCTATATCGAGTTCAAGGAAGGGTGTAATAACGGCACAACAATGTCACGACTGAGTAGAATCATCTGCTAGGTGGCTGTAAACAATTTCCTTTACTCGTCTTTAGCAAAATTGGCAGGGTCTTGGTCGCGACGATGGCGCACAGGGATGGGTGTGCCTTGGCGATCGCCCACCAATGCTGCTGTCGTTTCTAGAGATCTCTTCAAGCGCTTCGCTGCATAGATAGACATATCTCTGGGAACACTGATGCGATCGCGTAAGTAGCGCAAGCCAATATCTGTCCCTGGAGGGGGTGTGCAGACTTCACCCGTGATCAGGTGGGTGAGGGCACAGCGCAGGGCTTCGTCAAACAACTGATTCTGAGCCGGATTCACCTGAACGATATTGTCGTGATGTTTGACCATCCGGTGCAACGCTTCCTGGCGGCACGTTTCTGGCTCGGGATAGGTGACATCTGGCAAGCCTAACCAGGGACCACGATCCACGCGGCTCATATTGATTTGGGTTTGGGGATCTTCGTTCTTGTAACATCCTCCCATCTGGGGGGGCAAGTCATGGGCATGGGTGTGGAAGTCACTTTGAGTGCCTCGATAGGTGGGCCGACTTTCCATCGCATCAAACCAATCCGAAAAACGAGGATTCTCTTCCCGCAAGGAGTAACCTTTGTAGTAGTAGAGGCTGGCGCTCATTCGCTCCACATAGGGCGTGAAAATTACATCCGCTGTACCAAAGTCTTCCAAGAAATAGGGACCCGGTGTTCGACTGAGGGTGGCTTCGACTTTAGCCACAACGTCAACAAATTGATCGCGGTGGCGTTGGTCTTGTCGTTGCGGCGACGGGTAGCACAGCCAAGTACACCAAGCCCTAAACAGAAGCCGTTCTAGTTGGCGCAGGGGAATAACGGCAGCGTCCTGCATTCCCAAACCTAAGGGACCATATACTTTCTCCAAGGCGATTAAGATATCATCGCTTTCGGTGATCACCTGACCATTCAGTTCAACAGCGGGCAGCATGCCCGAGGGCACAATCCGTTTGTACCAGCGTTCTTTTTCCCCATAACAAAACATCGTTACTTTCTCGATCCGATAAGGGATCTGCTGTTCTTCTAGCCACAACCAAATTTTTTGGCAGTAAGGACACCAGGCATGGTTGTCGCGATATAGGGTGACTTGGACATCCGCTTCGGTTTGGCCAAATAGCCTCAGTCGAGCTTGAGAATTGGTAGGACCATTGACGGGATCAATATGAAAATCTGTGAGGTCTGCTAATTCTGACCAACTGAGGGGGGTGCTCATAGGGCTCTCAAAGGTAAGGCTATCGAATTGTAAAGGGTTTTGGGACTATTTTGTCTGGGTTGTCATGGACCAGAGCACCGTTTTGCGATCGCAAATCTTGCCCATTTTACAGCGTTTACGATAAGGACAAGGTAATACGGGGGTCAACTTCGAAGAACATTAAATGTTGCTGGGGTAACAGATTCTTCGTTTCTGTCCAGGTTAAGCCTACATTTTGCATTTCTTTGCGGACCTGCTTCTGAGTCATCTTATGCAACGGTTTAATCAACACCAGTGGGTTCTCAGCTCGATATTCTGCTAAGACAACTCTTCCTCCAGGCTTTAGCGCTTTGGCTATCGAGGTCATCATTTCCTGGGGGAACGTAAATTCGTGGTAAGCATCCACCATCAGGACAAGATCTACGCTGTGGGGAAGAAGGTTAGCACTAGTCTCAGAACTGAGAATCGTATCTAAATTGTCTGCTTGCTTCTCCGCCTTGAAGTAGTTAAGAATTTCCACCATTTCTGGCTGGATGTCGACGGCCAACACTTTACCTTCAGGCAATAGAGGAGTCATTCGAAAACTCATGTAGCCCGTCCCTGCTCCCACATCAGCAACCACATCTGTGGGCTTTAAATTCAAGGCTTCTACTAATCGTCTGGGCTGTTCACTACTCGCCCGACCCGCCCGCTCTAACCAACCTGCCCCTTGATGTCCCATGACCTGAGCAATCTCACGTCCCAGGTATACTTTACCAATCCCATCTAGGCTATACCCTACTTTTTCTTGATAAATAGCAGGCTCGATATAGGCGAGTCTTGAGGTAGGGAGTGCCTCGGCACTGTTGCCAAAGACGGAGCCCAGCAAAACAGTTCCTATGAACCACGTCCCGACCAAGATCGCAGTCAGCCGAGATAACCTATGAGTCAATCGATAGGGTTGAGATGAGACGCAAGGTGTTGCTGCCATTTACTCTCCAAATGCTTCATTGCTGATTCAGCCTCTAGCCTAACGTGGCAAGGTCTAAACTGGTCTAGCAAGTTATAGGAGGAATGCACCCCAGACGTGTCCTCCAGCATGCCTGAGTGTGGCAACAGCAACAGATAATATAACTCAGTCTTAATGAATGCCCTAATTTCTCGAGACAATGGGTCATTCAGGCATATCAATCTTTATAATTAGTGAGTATTAACAGTTGATACTCGAATTCGGCCATCCGTTAGCAGATACTTGCTAGGTCTTCATCTTCCCTTGCTGTGTGCCAGGTATAGATATAGACTTCAAGACTCAGCTATGGCAGCCAAAGTTCATACAGACAGCTTGATAGTATTATTTTCCTTGAATACTAATGCCTAAATTGAGGTTGGCCTCGCAACATTGCTCAGGATAGAGTTTTCTCTGATATCTCTACAGGCTGTACTTTTAGGAGCTTGTCTAACTTGCAGCGATTTCAAAAGCTAACATTCTGGCTCAATCAACGCATTGCTCTAACCCTTGTCATCCTGTTATGTCTGGGTACAGGGGTGGCCCTATCAGGCACCTTTGAGTTATCGACAGATCTAGTGGATGCCCAAGCATTGCAACATGCCCGTGTATCTGTCCACACAGTGAAAGAAGCTTGGTTCCTCTATAGCCAATCAGTTGTCGGTCGATTGGATGATTTAGACGTCGTTATTGCCAGTCCCGAGTATCATCAAATTGCTGGCGGCATTCCCGTTCCCGCGACCTATACGATTGAGTTGGGTGAGCGAGTTAGTAAAGCTGAAGGTGGCTTATCGTTTCGCTTGTTCAGTGATTATCCCTTTCCGAATCGTCAAGCATCCGGTGGCCCTCAAGATTTATTTGAGCAAGAAGCGCTACAACATCTGAAGCAGAACCCCACTGGCTTTTTTTATCGAAAGGAAGAGAAACAAGACCGCCTCTTATTTCGCTACGCAGAAGCTATTCAAATGGAACAGAGTTGTATTAAGTGTCATAATACTTGGCCGGGAAGCCCTAAGACAGACTGGAAACTAGGGGATGTGCGTGGGATCTTAGAGATTACCCAACCCATTGATGCATTTGTTGCTCAGGCTCAAAGTGACTTAAAAACAATTTGGTCTACCTTGATTGTGATCGGGTGCCTTGCACTGGCGAGCTTCATCCTAGTGATTAGTTATTTGCAGAACGCGAATAAAATTTTGCAAACTAAAGTCGCCGAAAAAACATCCGCATTGAATCGACTGGCTCATCTTGATAGCCTGACTGAACTTGCCAATCGCCGCTGTTTTGATCAGGTCCTGGAACAGGAGTTTCGACGGATGCAACGCCAGCATCAACCGTTATCCTTGATGATGTGCGATGTTGATTATTTCAAGCTCTATAACGATGCCTACGGTCATCAAGCTGGCGATGCTTGTCTTCAAAAAATTGCCCAAGCTATTAATGCTAACGTCAGGCGAACGGGAGATTTAGCGACTCGGTATGGTGGAGAGGAATTTGCTGTGATCATGCCCAATACGGATCATCTGCAAGCGACCAAAGTTGCCGAGAAAATTCAACGGGCTATGTTGGAACTTCAGGTTGAACATCATCATTCTGATGTGGCGAATCAGGTCACCCTGAGTATTGGCATTGCCAGTGCCATTCCCAAAGCCACTTGTCTGGCGATCAACTTGGTCAAAGTAGCGGATAAGGCATTGTACGAAGCCAAAGTGAATGGCCGTAACCAAGTGATTGTGAAGCAACCTAATCTTTTAGAAAGTAGACCCATCTAGCTTCTTAAGCTGACATTGAATTGTTTTTCGAGGGCGTCTCTGACTTGCTGGTGAATGGGATTGACTTCTGCGTCCGTGAGGGTGCGATCGCAGGCTTGATACAGTAACCGAAATGCCAGGCTTCTTTGTCCCTCTGGTACATGCTCACCCTGATATTCATCAAATAGTTCAATGGTCGTGAGTAAAGATTGCTTACGGCCTCCAGCCGCCTTGCGAATGACTTTTTCAATTTCTGCAACGGTGACGTCCGTAGGGATGAAAAAGGCCAAGTCGCGATCAGCAGCCGGATAGGTGGAATATGTCGTGAAGAGCGTGGCTTTAGTTTGCAAACGGGCTAGTTGTTTTAGCAACAGATCTAAATTCAGCTCAAACACGTAGGTGACTGGCAACTCTCGGTCCTGCTGTACTTGGGGATGAAGTTGACCAAAATAGCCTAACTTCGCTCCCTGAGACATAAGTGCTGCAGTTCGCCCAGGATGTAACCGTTCATCGGGGCAATCTGATTGAAACGTCACTGATAAGCCTAACTGGCTAAGTACTCGCTCCAGTAAACCCTTGGCTACAAACCAAGTCATAGAGTAGTCCTGATTTGCTGTGCGCATCCATTTTCCTTGGGTCGGATCACCCCCCAAGACGCCAGCAATGGCCCGAGCTTCTTTGAGTTTTTCGCCTTCTAGCCAGAAAACTTGACCGACTTCGAAACCATTCAAAGCGCCATTGCCCTGTTCCCAATTTCGCTGACAGGCATTGAGCAGACTGGTGAGCATTTCCGTGCGCAGAGCGGAGAACTCCACCAGTAATGGGTTAACTACTACGACTTGTTCATCCCCCCCAGGTTTTACCCAAGAATAATGGATTAACTCAGTCAGACCCACTGCTCGAAAAGCTTCCCTGAGTTTGCGGGTCAAAGCATCCTGGCTGGATAACGTCCCTAATTCGGTCTTAGCAGGTAAGGTCTCGCAGAAATTGTCGTAGCCATAGAGGCGGGCAATTTCTTCAACTAAGTCGATTTCCCGCTCAATATCACTATGGCGGTGGGGAGGCACCGTTACGGTCCAAGTCTCAGGTCGGTCTGTGGGGCTCGTGTCAAAACTCAGAGATTCGAGGATTGGCAGGATGTCTTTAGCCGTCAAATCTGTGGGCTCATCTTTCTGACCTTTGACTTTGCCCAATACATGATTCACTCGATCCAAACGTAGTTCAATCGACCGATCCAATGATTGGCGGTGGTCTGCTCGCTGTTGAGTGACAATCTTAGCGCCTGTCAAATCTACCAGTAACTGCAAGGCGTGCAAACAAGCTTTTTCTAGTTGGGATTCATTCACCCCTCGCTCATAGCGGGCAGAAGCTTCGCTCCGTAGACCTTGACTGCGAGCCGAACGCCGGATGGTCAGAGAGTTGAATAAGGCAGCTTCGAGGACTAAGCGGGTGGTGGTGTCTTTCACTTCCGTGTCTTCTCCTCCCATAACGCCACCTAAAGCCACAGGCTGATCATTGGCCGTAATCACGAGGGTTGGTTCCTGCAACTCTCGCTGTTGGCTATCCAGGGTAGTTAAGATTTCATCTGCTTTGGCTAGTCGAACGCCCAAGGTCAGGGGCTTCTTCTTCGCTAAAGCTTCTAGGGAGTCGGCGTCAAAAGCATGGAGCGGTTGTCCCCATTCCAGCAGAATGTAGTTGGTAATGTCCACCACATTATTAATGGGGCGTGTTCCAGCAGCAATCAGTCGTTGCTGTAGCCAGTCTGGGGAAGGAGCAATGGTGACGTCTTCCACAACAGTGGCGATATAAGCGGGACAGGCGACCGGATCAGCCAATTTTACGGTTATGTCCTTACCGGATGAGATATCCAGTTTAGGTGTAGTAGGTAGCTTTAGCTTTGCTCCAGTCAGGGCTGTGACTTCGCGAGCCACCCCCACCATGCTCAGGGCATCGGCGCGGTTGGCAGTAGAAGTCAAATCTAAGATGACGTCATCAAGTCCTAAGAGAGGACGAACATCACCCCCGACTGGCTCCACTACTCCGTCGGCATCGAAGCTGTGGATGCCATCAATCTCACTTTCCAAACCGAGTTCTGTCAGAGAACAAATCATCCCGGCAGAGGGAACACCCCGCAGTTTAGCTTTTTTGATTTTTAAATCGGGCGTGGGCAAGTATGTACCCAAAGTGGCGACGGGAACGTACAACCCTACTTTGACATTCGGGGCACCACAGACGATCTGAGACGGTTCCGACTCACCAATATCGACAGTGCAAACGCGCAGTTTGTCAGCATTGGGATGCGGTTCACAGGTGAGTACTTTCCCCACCACAACCCCATCAGCCCAAGTGCGTAAATCTTCAATGTCTTCGACTTCAAAACCGGCCAAAGTCAGTTGTTCTGCCAGATCTTCTGGTGACAGATCGATATCGACTAGGTCCCTAAGCCAATTGAGAGAGATACGCATAAATTTAGTGCTATTTGAACAAAAATGAAGCAGCTTAGATCAAAAACGAGTCGAGTTTGTGGACTACGATCACCTACTGCGGGACAAAAAAAGCAGCTGATTGGAATTTACATCACAGCGATTCCATCAGCATGACATTGCGTCATAATCTCTATTCTGCGGCAATCGAATCATAGAGTGCAAACATTCTTTGATCTTTAAGGGAGCGCTGTTGGCATGAACTACCATGCTTGATGAAATTTCTGTAGGTTTTATAAAAATATCTCCTCGGCTTCTGAAGCTACCTCAGGTTCCAAAGTTTTAACCCTGCCAACAGATCACGCCAGGGTAGAGAGATTGACTTTTTCCGTAGAAAGAAACGGCGAACGTGCGCGTAGAGCTTGAAACGCATGCTGGCTAGCACAGCAGCCTGAATCTGCCATAGTCCTTGATTGGGCTGTCGGGAAATTTTAGCCACGGATGGTTTTGCTAAATAATACTCACACTGATTACATAACCAAAGCAAATGGGATTGCTTCATGAAGCAATCCTCAAATGTGACCTTGTGTTGGCAAAAAAGATCATAGTCTTCGACAGCGGCCAGTAAGTCTACTCTTAGCTGAGAAATAATCGCTACCTGGGGTAGATCATTTGCTACATCGGTTTCTAGAAGAGTCGTCAACCGTTTCAGATAGTCGCGGGCAGTCCAAAGCTCAGGTGGAGCTTGTTTATGAGAAATCATATTTTTCATGGAAAGGCTAAGATCTATAGGTGAGCATATCTAAATGCATTAGCACTGGGCTGTAACGCTTAACTTAATCAAACTCACTCAATCAAAAAAATGTAAACCGTTTGAGTTGGTAGACTGCGTTCAATCCTGGTATGCGTAATAACCGAAAACTGCCCGCCCTCCAAGAAGCCTGCTTAAATAGTCTGAGAGCCGTTTTGATCTGTCCCCTCAACAGCGCAGGCCAGAATTCTGCTGATGTTACTGCTAATGTACATACTCTGTCCTCCCCTTTGTCTTGGGCTTGTTTTCCAATCTGAGTTGCGATGTGATCAGCCTCTTCGTAGGTGGGAAAAGATATATGGCGTGTGATCAGCGCTAACACAAAAGGATGACATTGATCTGAGGTAAACCTCTGATCCTGCAAACGTTGACCATACTGGTGGGCAAAATCTAGAATTCCCCGCTGCATCACGGCAATAACCCTATCGCTAGCAATCTCCACTTGTCGCGACTGTTGTTGAGAAGCCTTAAAGATAGGACGAACCCCTTCATCTGTGAGTTCGTAGCCTAACGTTGAAGCATGGGGAGCACCTGCTCCCATTTCAAAGATTTCACTAAAAATATCGATACTTTCTGCATTGATGTTTTTGTTGCGGGAGTCATAGATCAGTCCGTGGGAGAGAGAATTAGAATATTGAAGAAAGGCCTTTTGATCTTTGCGACCAAAGTAGAGACCATGTAGCAATGGAAAGTTATCTAAATGGTTAAAGGCTCTAACTAAATTATCCTGAATAGTTCCTGACCAACCGATATCTACTAAGGCAACCTTACGGTGTTGTCCCCAGAATTGACACTGTGTTAGATACGCTCTCAACTTTTCACTGGCTTGTTGATGGTGCAGTCGCACTTCTGCTTGCATCTCCATATCGCTCAGAAAGATTTGTAACTTGGGATCGTTCCAATAATCTGAAATGGGTTGCTTGAACTCAATGCCATGTTTTGTGGCAAAGGGCTGAAACTTTTCTATTGGCAGACCTAAATGCTTAAAAACGCTCCAGAGTCCCTGCTGATAACGATTAGATGTTGCTGAAAAAACAATTTCCCGTGTGGTCAACTGTGGTGTTGAAGCTAAAAGAGTAGATTGTCGTGACAAATAGGCATAGTGGGATGTTACTTCAGGGTTCACCATTGCTGGTACATAACCTTGGAGAATTTCATACACCCTCTGGAATAAGTAGCCTTCACGGGCCACAAACATCACATGATCAATCCCATACTGGTTGATTCTTTCCATCACCTGATGAAGATAGACCGTGTAGGCCATCCCTAAGAATTCATAGCCATAGGCATACCAGAAGTCTGGTTGCCTCAAGACGTCTGCGCGAGCAGCAATACACTGCTCATAGAGCGCAGCACCTTGCCAAAATTTAGATAATTTGGCCTGTTGTTCAATAAATTCGATAGCACTGATACTCACAGGTACTGCAGCTTCTATTGTGATTTATGGTTGTAATGGGTGACTGTGTATAACCCTCTTTTATCACTTTGGCGGTAGATTATTGGCAAGTTTGAGAATTTATTATTCTATGGTCTGGTGATCAGACACCTCCCGTGGGTTAATTGATCATCGGACTGCCATGATGATGGACCAAATACCAATCCTGCCCCATACGCTCAAAGATATTGGTCGCCATTGATTCAGCCTTATGTTTGCGGCGTTGAGCAACCTGCAATACCTGTTCAATTAGAACCACGTAGGCCAAATTGCTACTCTGGTTCACTGTGATAATTTTGGTATCAATTTCTAGGTAAGCTGTGTTCTGAAAAATCTTCTGCCAAGACGATTCGATGTCCTGCCAACCTTTGAGTTCGCCACGGCCCGGATGAACACAGACACTAGCAATGCCGTGGGACCAGACCTTTTGCATTGCTGCTAGATCCTTTTTTTCAAAGGCACGATAAAAAGCAGTATTGGCATTAAGAATAGCTTGCTCATCCTGCATGGGGAAAGATGTCCTATGCTGTGAAACAAAAGGGGGAGACTTTTCTTCTTTCTTTGTAGACCCTCCTACTCTGATTCGTGTCCTAGGTTAACAACTTGTTATCTGAGCGGCACACTCAAGATTCAGAGACCTTGCTGCTTTCTTTAATTGACTGACTATGATCAAACCCAAACTGATGTCCGTATGCGTGGGTGCGATCGCATCCATCCTCATCGCTACTCCTGCTATCGTTGCCCAAACCCAAACTCCCCCAGGATCTTCTGGACAACTCAACGATACTCAAGTATCCCCAACCAATCCGCTCTCAAAATTAAATTTGAGTCCGCCCCAAGTGGCGCAAATCAAGCAAATCGAAGCTTTGATTCAAGCCCAAGTGCAAAGTGTACTGGCTCCTGATCAATGGCAAAAATTACAATCCTTGCAAACATCGGGTGCTGATCAAGGATCGGCTCTCGCTCAGCTCAATCTTTCTCCCAAACAAGTTTCTCAACTCAAAGAGATCGAAGCCATTGCTCAGCAGCGGCTCTTATCTATCCTCAATTCAGAGCAGCAAAAACAATTACAGGAAGGCCAGCTCTCCGCACCGCCAAGCCCGCCAAGCCCTTCAACAGTTGCCCCTTCTACTCCTACTACGCCTTCAGCGATCCCATCTGCGCCAGTGCCAGCAGCAGCACCCACTAATCCTGCTGCTGCAGCGCCAACGGTGCCCTCAGCACCAACAACAAATCCCCCAGCCACAGCTCCAGCAGAATCATCAACGGTGCCGCCTACTTTAGCAGCCCTAAATCTCTCCGCCGATCAGCAAGCGCAAATTACACAAATCCAAACCCTGGCCAAAGCCCAAGTCCAAAGTTTTCTCAAGCCAGAACAGTGGCAACAGTTACAGTCTATGCAATCTGCTGGCACACCTGAAGCATCAGCTCTAGAGCAGCTCAACTTATCTGGCCAGCAAAAGTCTCAATTACAAGAAGTCCAAGCGCTGGCGCAACAGCAAATTCTGTCCATTTTGACGAACGAACAGAAAAAGACCTTACTTCAGCAGCGTTAAACCTGCGCAAGTTAAGCTAGCTGACGGAAAGGGGAGATGCACTTCGCACGGATTTCGCTAACATTGTCAGCATGTCCGTGGTAGTGTCAAAATCGACACAGGCGTCGGTAATACTTTGACCATAGGTGAGTTGGCTCAAGTCCTTGGGAATAGGTTGATTGCCAGCCACTAAATGGCTTTCAACCATGACACCTAACAATCGCTGAGACCCCGCATCCAATTGCTTGGCGACCTCTTCCAGTACCGCGATCTGACGGTTATGGTCCTTATTGGCGTTGGCATGACTACAATCCACCATGACGCGTGGATTCAGCGTATGATCGGCCAGTTCTTGGGTCGCTTGTTCGATCTGGCCTTTGGCGTAGTTAGGGCCTTGTTTGCCGCCCCGAAGGACTAAATGGGTGTCGGGATTGCCCGTGGTTTTGACAATACTGGCGAGGCCGTGGTGATTAATTCCCAGAAACCGATGGGGCTGATTGGCGGCCAACATCGCATTCGTGGCTGCCTGCAAACTGCCGTCCGTATTGTTTTTGAAACCAATAGGCATGGACAGACCCGAAGCCATTTCCCGATGGGTCTGGCTTTCAGTGGTGCGGGCTCCAATTGCAGTCCAGGTAATGATATCGGCAATATATTGCGGTGTAATCGGGTCTAACAATTCTGTGGCAGCAGGCAAACCCAGGTTAGCTAAGTCCAAAAGTAATTGCCGTGCCAGCCGTAAGCCCGTGTTGATGTCGTAGCTGCTATCCAGGTGAGGATCATTGATCAACCCCTTCCAACCAATGCTAGTACGGGGCTTTTCAAAATAAACCCGCATCACAATTTCGAGTTGATCCGAGAGCTGTTCCCGCAAGACGGCTAGTTTTTTGCCATATTCATAGGCTGCATCCACATCATGGACTGAGCAGGGGCCGACAATCACCAATAGGCGTTGGTCTTCGTTGCGGAGAATATTACGAATGCGATCGCGGGTTTCTGCCACTAAGGTAGCTGCGGCATCCGTCAAGGGAACTTCGTGGTGAAGCAGAGCAGGACTAATCAAGGGACGGGTTTCAACGACATGCAGGTCAGCAGTCTGATACATGGTGTTTTAGGACTCCAGTTACTGGCCTAAAGCATGGTGTTGGCCAGGAGAGGTGGGCATCTTTATCAGTTTAAGCCAAAATCACGAGGTCTTGACGGGTAAGAAATTCCCAGCTATTAGGTATGGATTGTGCCATTGGGCATAATTGCCCCGGAGAGATTTGCTCCGGTCAATTTGACCATTACCTTGCTACCAATCCCCATCTTGGCCCCGGTGAAATTGGCTCCCCGCAGATCAGAGCCACTCAAATCGGCACAGGCTAAGTTGGCGCCCTGAAAATTGGCATGAGTGAGATTGGCTTGGAGAAGATTGGCTCGCATCAGATTGGCATTGGCTAAATTAGCGCCTGATAAATTTACCTTGTGCAGAAACGCATCCTTGAGATTGGCATTGGCCAAATTTGCTTGACTCAGATTACGCCCAGACAGATCGCGTTCTTGCAGATCTGCTCCATGCCAGTCCACCCCACTATGATCTGGGGTCAAGGGACGAGACGGTGCTGCTGATTGAGAGGTTGTAGTGGACCCTGGCTTCGATACAGCCTCTCGCCCTGTTCGCCATCGCTTGGCGGCTCGCTTGGCTGCCGAATCAGTTTCTTGAGACTGTTTAGGGACAGAAGATGGCGGCTTCGAAGGTTCTGCTTGGGCCGCTGTTGTCTGAGATTGTGAAAAAGAATTCGACTTTGCCTGAGTGGCTTTGGTACGCTGCCGAAAGTTCTTTGCACTCTGAGATTGGCTTGTTTGGGATTGACTTGTTTGGGATTGACTCGCTTGAGATGTGCGCGTAGTGCGTTGGGTCGATTTGGCAGAGGAAGCCGCTGGAGCCTGACCCGCTGCTGCGGCTTTTTGAGCAGGGCGGCGGGCTGAGCGCAGATTATTGCGCCGCTGATGATAGGCTTGCAAATATTCGCGAGCTTCGTTCAGTTGCTGGAGTTTAACAATTGCTTTTTGTTGGAGGCGATCGCGACTTTTAGGAATGCGATCGGGGTGCCAAATAAAGACCAAATCTTTATATGCCTGATTCACCTCTTCTATAGACGCACCATTCTTCAAGTCTAAGGTGCGATAGCATTCATTGAGGTTTGGCATACTCAATTTAAAGAAGAAGGGTCTTGGGCAATACCTTGCTCTGAGCAAAGATTAAGCGGAAGTCACCTTACTCTATTTTGCCAGGTCTTTTTTGAAAAGGGTATATAACAGGCTAGGTCGGTCAATAACGTACTGCCCAGCCTAGTTATACGCATTATTAAGCTTAATGAACGGCTAGTCGAGATAACCCATAAGATCCACCGGATCGTACATGGGCTCCGTTGCAATTGGGCGGTTATTAGGAAGATTAGGCGAAGGCACCAAAGGGTAGCCCATGTTCACAATGGGTCGATGGCCCATAAGGCTATCTTCGTCAACGATATCCAAACCTGAGCGGATAATCGGTCGATGGTTGGGCAAGGTATCTGTATCAACCACGTCTAGATGGACAGCTGTGATCGGACGATTCCCAGGCAAGCTAGACGTATCCACCACTTCTAAGGTTGCCGCCGCAATGGGGCGGTGATTGGGCAGGGGCGAAGCTTGATATAGCTCAATCGCACTCTCTTTTTCTTCCGTTTTTTTTTCGGACGCAGTCATGAGTCAACTCCCTAGACAACAAATAAGGATAGTTAGTTTGTAAATAGACAATCTAAAGATTTAATTAAAAACATTCACTCCTTGATCATAATTGAGAAAGTTCGATAAAAATTATTTCATTTTTATCACTCTGTTTTATAGGGTCAGATCCATAGAGCAGAACCGCTTCAGCCAGACAATGAGACTACCATCGAGAGTGTCTGTAGGGACTGATGACCCTGACGAAAGATGGACCATCCATCGCCGACCAGAACCGTTTCGATCTCTGAAAGCAAAGCTAAGCGCTGTACGGACTGACACGCTGCTTGTGGATCCTGGAGTTTAGGGGTTGGCAGCAACATCAACTGATCCGCTTGGTGGGCTCGTACTAGGTCTCCTGTAATCAGAATGGTCTGGTCTAGCAACAATGCTAATTCTCCCGGTGTTTTGGACCCGTGAAGTTCCATCACCCTAAGGCCAGGGGCAATTTCGTCCCCCTCGGTTAACCAGCGATCGCAAGTTACACCAAACGATAATTTTTCGGCGATTGGTCCTGCAATCTGTGCCCCTGTCCGCTCTGCAATCTCTCGACTGGCACGGATATGGTCTGAATTGGTAATCACAATCCAAGCCGTTTTGCCCAGGGATTGTAAATGTTGCCAATCATGCTCAGACAAAGGTAACGGGTCAATCAAGACATTTCCCTCGGGTCGGATCCAAGCGACGCTGTTGAAATCAACATTACGTTCTGCATCAAAGGCGGACCAAGCGAAGAGATCGGGTCGGTGCAAAGATTTCATAGCTAGGGACACTCCAAGCTTTCACGCGTAGAAACCCCCGTGACTGGATTGACACCATCGGCATACTCACACATCATGCTTACCTGCATGCGGTCCAAAAAGGCGTAAGAGAAGTCCGCCCCAGTGATAGTGGCTTTATAGAAACGGCTACTAGTGAGCATCGCATCGGTAAAAATGGCATTGGTCAGATCCGCTTCATTAAATAAGACCCGATCTGCAAAAGTCTCTGTAAAATCTGCTCCTTTCAAGTCAGCCCGTTCAAAGGTAGCCATCGTTAAAATAGTGCCTTTGAGATTAGATCCTTGCAAATTAGCTTTTAGCAAAATTGCTCCTGCCAGGGAGGCTCCTTCGAAGCTCTTGTTGGATAAGTCTTCGTAGCGTAAATCTGCAAAAGTGAAGTTTTGAGCCCCATCTTCTGCCCAAGCGGGTGGGCAATTGAGCCCAAAGCAGTTGCCCACCAACCACAACAGGGCAAAGACAACCCCAATAGAGCGTAACCAAGGCTTAAGTTTAGGGTTCATCGATTTATATCAAACTAATATTTTCGCGTTCACTCTTAATCTTCGCATTTGTTCGGGACAGTCATCTGTTTCGCGCCCAGACGGAGCGATTAGGAACCAGTAACAGTATTCATACCCTCAGGTACATCTGCTTGCCAATGTCCAGATTTACCACCTATCTTTTCCACTAGGTGAATATTATCGATCCGTATGGACTTATCGAGTGCTTTGGCCATGTCGTAGAGAGTTAAGGCGGTAATAGATACCGCCGTTAGGGCTTCCATCTCCACACCTGTTTCAGCTTTAGTTTTGACGCTCGCTTTTATTTCATATCCCGGTAAGTCAGGTTGGGGCTGAATGGTTACCTGTACTTTGCTGATCGGCAAAGGATGACAGAGGGGAATGAGTTGAGGTGTTTGTTTGGCTGCCATGATTCCGGCTAAGCGGGCAGTCCCTAGAACATCTCCTTTGGGGGCATTGCCTGCTTGAATAGACGCAAAAGTGTTTGCTTGCATCCGCACTTGGCCTATGGCAGTAGCTTCCCTCACGGTTGCTGATTTTTCTGAGACATCTACCATTTGGGCTTTGCCTTGGTGATCGAGATGCGTCAGTTCTGGAGGTTGCTTTGACATAATCACAAAGGGATAGGGGATATAGCCAATTTTAACCAGTCGGCCAAAGTCGTTCTTGCTATACTAATAGGCTGTGGTAAGATGATATTCCCTTGAGGGCTTGTAGCTCAGTGGACTAGAGCACGTGGCTACGGACCACGGTGTCGGGGGTTCGAATCCCTCCTAGCCCGTTATCGATCCTGAATCCAATTCGCCTCAGATGGTCAGTTTCAATCTGGGGTTTTATAATGCACTAAATATTTATTTCCTTCGATGTAAAATACGCCCGCTTTCTAATGAAGGTTTTGAAGGATGCCAAGGACTATGGACACTGGCATCTCTCGGTAAAGCAATGGTTTTACTATGGCTTATAAATCGACGAATGCTCCCTCATTTTCTCAGGCTGTTCTTAGATTCTTTCCCTAAGCTGGAACTAAGAGGACCTGGCTGCATAATTGTCAGGATACAAGTGGGGAAGGCTAATTGTGAAACGCCGTCAGGTTTTAAAACGACTGCTCCAAGCTTCGGGGGGAATGGTAGCGACAATACTACCAGGATGCACAACACATCAGCATTTGCATCTCTTATTTCCGGTGGATCCTAGTCAATTTGAGAACCCTCTTCCTGATCATGTGATCACTCCTTTGAGTGAGTTTTATGTGCAGTCCTATGCTTCACCACCTACTGTGAATCGAGACCAATGGCGGTTGGAATTGACTGGACTCGTGGATGAGCCACTGACTTTAACTTTTGCTGATATCTTAGCTGCTCCCCAAACAGACTTTTATCTGACGATGGAGTGTATTGGTAATCGAACAGGAGGCAAACAAATTGGCAATGCTCTATGGACAGGTACACCTCTACTGCCTTTCTTGAAGCAAGCTGGTGTTCAAGCCAACGCGGTTGAATTCATGTTGCATGCCGCTGATTCCTATGAGACAACATTGCCTGTAGAAGACTTGATGCAGCCTGATGTGCAATTGGTGAATCGAATGAATGGTGGACCTCTAACGAGAGCGCATGGCTTCCCCCTGCGGATGATTATCCCCGGACGGTATGGTCAGAAGCAGCCTAAATGGCTGACTCAAATCGAGGCTATTGCTACTCCTAAGAAGGGATATTGGGAGCGCCAAGGTTGGTCCAATACCGCTAAAATTGCTACTCATGCGATCACTCAACAAGTTCAAGATGCAAAAGTCTGGGATAAACAGGCTCAGGTCAGTATCCCCAAGAAGGGAGACCGGGGGTGGCAACAAGGCGTCGTAATTGCAGGTGTTGCTATCGATCAGGCTCAACCCATGCAGTGGATTAAGATCAGTACCGATAATGGTCGGAGCTGGACAGATACAGACATGAATCAGCCCAGCTCTCCCCATGAATGGACCCTCTGGCGACACCTCTGGCAGCCTACCCAACCTGGTACATACAAGCTGCTGGCCCAAGCTCGATCACAATCAAAGCAACAACCCCTCGTTGATAAAGAGGCTAAAGATGGTAGTGCTGGCGTCTTAAGGATTGAGGTGACCTTACTGAGCTAAGTGTTTGTATGAGCGCTTCACTCATTATTCAGCAAGCTACCTGAGCACAAGCCTACTTACCGCTAGGAATCTGGCAGATGGTCAGGGTCAAGTCCTTGCGATCGCAAAAATGCCTCTAGCTTCTGCCGTCGCTGTTTTTCTTGCTCAGCCCGCTGTTTTTCTTGCTCAGCCCGCTGTTTTTCTTGCTCAGCCCGCTCATCACCACTCAATAGTAAATTGCCCTGGTCATCCCACCAGCGCAACCAAGGCAGCGGCTGATTCATGTAGTCCCCTTGCCAAATTCCTAATTCGACGCCCAGGGGTGGAATAGGATAGTGGCCGCGCTGATTCGGTTCACATTTGCGATAGCACTGAGCCATCAGTTCATAAACTTGAACGATGGCCTTATCCACTTCATAAATGGCATAAAAAGGAATGCGAACGGCCTGCTCATATACCCAAAACTTGCCCGCCTTTACCCCCTCAGCGACTAAAGGTGATGTTCGGTCTCGCTCTTCCGTACCATCACCGGAGACAAACTCAATGGCAATTAAGGGGGCAATAATTTCTTGCCACAGGACATAAGACCGTCGCCGTTCACCCTCCAGTAAGGGAGACACACCAGGCACATAAAACCAATCGGGGGCTTCAGCACCGCGCTCAGGCGGGTCCGTCAACCGCCAGTAGATGCCGCAGTCCTGACCAATGGCATAGTGACCATCGGGGTGCCGAGCGTCTAGAACAGGACGAATCGAGCTGGTGAGTAGTAGGCTTTGGGGATGCTCTTGGAAATTTTTCACAAAAGTGTCATCGGACTCAGGCAACTGAGTGTGGTCCGGTAAGGTAAGGGCAGGAATTTTAGAGATCGTCATAGTGCAGAAGAGATAGCGCGAAGATGGGTGATCGCAGCGACAATCATCATTCGCCTGCTAACACTATAGCAAGCACTCTCTTGTCATCTATCGGTTTAATTAGTATCGGGTATCGTTAGAGAACTGACGCACCCACAATTTAGATGATGTTGTCGTCATAAGTGAGGTGTAACAAGCTGAATGGGCTAACCCATAACGATTCAGATCCTTATACCATTTAGCTCAGAGGGGTTGATGCCAATATCTTGTTGACATTAAAAATTTCTTAGGCTTTATGGTATGGCTATTCTTGCATACCTTCGTACAATAGCCTTGCAAACAGCCGCGTTCCATCGTCCTGCTTCATTTCCTCATATGAAGGGGGTTTACGTGCCCCCACCACCCGTAAATCAGAGAACAATTCTGGATGAAACTGACAGGTAAACGATCTGCGGATCAGTTTGCTTTCAAAGTCTCTATAAATAATGCAGGTTGCTGAGCATTCCGTGATGATTTCATTACCAACAGCCGTAGAGCATAAAATCTCTACGGCATTGGGGAGTTGCAGCAACCATGCTAGAGGACTGCTGGCCACCATCGAACGATGGGGAATGATGGCATCGCGAAGTAAGCGATAGGCCCAATTTGCAAATAGAATCGCTTCGTGGTTGACTTCTTCAGAATGGAACATTGAGATGTTGAGTTCATGCTCATACTCAATGGTGGTATCAATGACCCCCTTATATTCGTGCGCCGTAACTTCGTGAGCGCTGATGACCTCTGGGGGAATACCAGATTCGTCACTGTCAGGAGACTGATAATGATGGAGCTGACAATCACCGACTTCTTTATGTTCGTTGGATGCAACCACAAACTCTGGGTGATTCCACCCTGCCGCCACCACTTGACCCTTCTTGGTGATCTGAAGCGCCTGTCCCATCGACTTAATCCGTTGACATACACGCTTCAGGGCTTCCAGCATTTTGCCGTCTGGGTCCCTTGATGATGCTTCTAAACTGCAAACCTGCTCGACGGCTCGCTTGATCAGATTGATATGGCCTTGGGCAGCGAGTTGATGTCCTAAACAGATAAAGAGTGCCAATGCACTAATGGGAGATCGCGAGAGTAGCAGGGCTTCTACTAAACGGTGTAGATCGTCCAGTGAACAGTTAGCATCTGCAAAGTTAGAGGCATCTCGTACCGATGCATTCCCCCCTTCTACCACCACTGCTAAGCCTGATGCAATCAGAGGTACCACCACGTCTGGATCTAGGATTCCCGAAGACCAGAGTGGGAACAGTACAGCATCACAGTCAGCGATCTTTTGAGTAATGTAGGCGACATTAAGTGAGGCCCGCACATCTTCACCCAAAGGGTTCTGACCTACATGCTCCCAAGGCTCAAGGATCGAGATGGCATTCCGAAAGAGTGCCGGATGCAGCATTAGGTGTTCTAGCTCTGCTTGCGAGTGAATGACCTTCTCTAAAGGCTTACCCTTTCCCCATTCAAAAGTAGTGTTCTCAGTCAGCAAAGATTTATCAGGCAAGGGATTGGCAGAATGACGATCTGCTAGAAACTGACCCATCAAAACATGCACCGATTCAAAGTTGGAGCCCGCCTGGCTCAGATAGCCAGGGTGCGATCGCCATGCCATAGCCGCTACTGATTGTCGGGGGGGGTGACTCGCTGCATTCATATCGGATTGGTGTCTTCTCTGGAGATTAGCCGGGACGTCTCGATTCGCATTCTTACCCTATTGCCCTCTCCATACTGTCTCCACGGTTGCCCCATTATACTTAGGGACTTTGGTCTAGTGCCCGCTTGCCACCCCAACTTTCAACGATTTTATCGTCATAATCGTCAGCGGCTGCTAAAACGGCCAATACTGAAGCTTCTAATTCATTGGCGTCGCAGGTCGACCCCACAATTGTATGTTCAAAGAGAATGTCACCCGCATCATTGACCGAAAAAGCGCCAAAACGCATTTCGGCATTCTCGCGCAATAAGAAGGTTTGCAGGTCAGGGGCCATCTTGGCTCCCGACACCACTGTGGAGCGAATATTAACTACACTATCTTCCTGCCAAGGATAAATCCGCACCTCAACCCAAGCAGACCCCATAAATAGGCCAAATCCGGGTTCGTCTAATTGTTCCCAGGGGATTTGGTTAAACAGTTTATCCATCCACCTAGCAACTCTGGCATGGCAGTCTTTTTGGGCTAGCGTTTGAAATTCCATTTCAATCCTTTTTATTCGATTGATTTCTCAACAACGATGGTGAGGCGTGCAGCAAAAACCCCCACAACCCCAAGCACTGTAAACAAGGGGGCTGTAATCGTACCGACTACACCGCCCACAACCCCTACTGTTAAAGGAATCTCAACTAAAGATCGTCCAGTATCAGTTTTGACAATAATTTTGCGGACATTGCCTTTTTTGACAAGTTCTTTAACCTTGTCGATGACAGTGCCACTACTTAGCTTGAATTCTTCCACGCGAGGAGGGTTGTGGGGACTTACTTCGTTGATTGGGGATTGTTCAGGGATGCGATCGCTGGGGTCACTCATGGGATAGGTCTCCAAAAATAGCGCAGTCGATAATGTTTCTAAACGTTACAAAATAGGATTGGCAGTAGATTTTTCATCCATCCCACCATTTTGTATCAGCGATGAGGCCAGCATAGCATTCTCTGACAAGGCTTTAACCTCTGCTAGCAAAGCATTACGGCACTCTTTCAAGGCTTGATCCAAATCAGGTATATAGGGGAGTGTTGGCATCATGTTCGCCAAAATTTCGGTCATAACTCTATTATCAATGACCAGAAAAAAATTTGTCGGCTTAGGACCATCCGTATAGAATCTCATTTCTTCTTTGGTCTGGCTTGGTATGGCATCGTCTGCCCAACCGTTTAGATGAGATGTAAATCAATCGACCATAATTTCTTGCATTAACCAAAAACCTGCAAATTTTTCGGAGTCTGAACCCGATTGGACAGCTACGAAATGTACCTGCTGAGCTGCTTGCTTTGTACGCTCAAACTCTTCGATCTCAGCTACAAGTTGATCGTCATTTAAGTAGGCGATAACCCAGCGATCGCTCAGACCTGTTTCTAAAAGCAATTGAGGTTTAGGATTCATTTCCAACGTCAAACAAGAGAGTTCCAATCCAGACATCCATCCTGCCAAGGGGGTCGATCTCTTAGAGAAAATTAGTAATCCTGGAATGATAGTCTCGGGGGGCAAACCAAGCTGTTCTAGAGGCAGCCGTTCTTGAAACCCGATATCCCATTCCTGCATGTCTGAAAATGCGCTTAGCTCTAAGGTAACTAAACGCCAGCCTTCTCCCATCAATGCATCTGGCAATGGTTTGGGCAACGTTGGTTCAAATACAACAGGCGCAGCCATCAGGGGTTGATAGCCAGGATGTTGAGGGTAGACATTTAGCTCTCGTTCGCGCAGCCACTGCGATACTGCAAACGTTCTGCGGCTAGGCTGTGCTGGAATTTCCAAAGCTTCGCAGGCTCTGGGGATAATACTTTTCATAGAACGTCGAAAAAAGCGAATTCTCTCGGGATAATCTTGATCAGAACAGTGTTCCTGCTGACGCCATAGGGGCAGCGCTTCTGCCAATGACTCTTGTAACCAACGTGCATTTGCTTGCGAACCAGAGCAGACCTTGGTGAACTCAAACTTTCGTTGACTATCACAGACCAGGAGTTCCCAAATCTTTTTTTGCTGTTCGTCTAAAATGGGGCGCGAATAAAAATCGATTTCCCAAACCTTACTCATGTTGATGTCTAACCCTAGATGCTCTACTAATGCAAAGGTGTGGGGAATAACTGAAGAAAACCCCTAGGTATTTATGATCACCTATTTCAGATTACTCTGTAGCCTGCTGAGAAGGAAATGTATCTCTCTATACAGAATTGCTCGACCTACCACTGTTGAATCGATTAGATTAGTGGGTTGGGTGACCCCACATCCAATTTGCTCTACAGATCGGGCTTATCTTCTTTAGATTAATTGCTTCAGTATCCGCTGTTTGTGAGAGACTGCAGTTTCTGCATCCAGGATCAGTTACTAGAGCAATTGGTTGTCCATCATTTATCTAGGAAACGTATTGTGGTGATGTCTAAGCCAGTGAACAGGAGGT
>Ga0209185_1000080_pt1 | contig 149906 bp, 122 predicted proteins | sample SidtaG_2_FD_187425 | JGI IMG/M metagenome (GOLD analysis project Ga0209185, IMG submission 187425) | Marine algal microbial communities from Sidmouth, United Kingdom - Sidmouth_Asex2 metaG (SPAdes) (version 2) | ecosystem: Host-associated > Algae > Red algae > Unclassified | place: Sidmouth... | reverse complement strand
TACGGATGATGAGGAGGATGAGCGCAAATAACCATTGGGGCCAGGAATAAAAACATTCCATAAATAGGCCGGATATATGAGAGCAATGATTTTTCTCTCACACTATGATCAAATATCTTGCAAACGGGGTGGGTTCATATATGTAGAACATTAGGGTAACGCAGGAGCAGTTACCGAGAATAACCATGACATAAACTTAATGCTTTACATATATGGATGTCGTCCTTAGATTTCGTCTGGAACTTGAAATCTGTGCCTAAATTGTTTTTAGTTCCCACTGAAACCTGCATTTTGAATGGTAATGGGTATATTTGTACTGTAGAGGATTAACTCGATATAGCTAATTATCCTACAGTCTCGTTAGGTTACAAGGAGCTTTAATGTTTCAAATTAAGATTGATGATTTATCCGGTATAGAAATATTTAGTCTGCTTCAAGAACACCTTGAGGATATGAAAGCAACATCTCCACCAGAAAGTAAACATGCTCTAGATTTAGATGGATTAAAAGATTCATCTGTTAAATTTTGGACTATCTGGGACAACTTAAATTTAGCCGGTTGTGGCGCATTAAAAATACTTAGCAGTGACCATGCAGAAATAAAATCAATGAGAACTTCAAGTAACTACCAGAATAAAGGTGTTGCTTCTAAATTACTGATTCATATTATTGAACATGCGAAACTCTGTGGTTTAAAAACACTAAGCTTAGAAACTGGCTCAATGGACTATTTTGTTCCTGCTCATGGTCTATATAAAAAACATGGTTTTTCTTTCTGTGGTCCATTTTCTAATTACAAAGAGGATCCTAATAGTAAGTTTATGTCATTGGAATTAGTTCAGTGAAGTTGTAACCTAACTTGAAATTCAACATGGATAAATAAAGCTGACTGAGCTCGTACCTCTCCATTATAGCCAACTTATTTTGCCACTTAACAGAACGTTATATTTTTCTAGGGTGCGGAATTAACATCCATACTTTTATTTTAAATCATTTAACCCCTTTTCTAATTTTCAAACGTTATATAAATGAGCATGATGGAACATGTTTATATTTATTGATGTGTGATCACACCTCTTCCATGTTATTTAAGAGGAATACAAATGAAAAAATTACTCAGTGTATTATCGTTAGCCAGTATTATTACTTTCAGCTTATTTTTATTTATGGCGTATTTAGTCAGTAGTGATAAAGTAAATATAATAGAACCGTTACCTGACGTGACGGTTGACGTATATCAAACTAAACCTGTCAACCGAGCAATTGAAAAAGTTAAAAACTTACCTAAACCGCCCAAAATTTCAAAACCTATGCCTAAAAACATTTCCAAAGTAGATACTACTGACAATAATGGCTTACTGGGAGGTTTACCTATTGATATTAAAATGCCAACTAATGCAACTGAAATAGGTAAATTACCCACGGCACCAGATCACGATGCAACACCCATTGTACGCATTAGCCCTAAATATCCCAATTCTGCAGCAAGAGATGGAATTGAGGGATGGGTTAAGTTAGCGTTTGATATAAACAAATTAGGAGAGGTGATTAACATTTCAATACTCGATTCTTACCCTAAAAGGACTTTCGATAAAGCCGCTAAGCAAGCTTTGAGTAAGTGGAAATACAAAGCAAAATCTATAAATGGTGAAACCGTATATCAAACTCATCAGACAGTACAATTAGATTTTAATATGGATCAGCAAACTTAAGTTGTTTATATTTAAGGAATAATTTGAATTTATCAATAAAAATTAGAGGCTTGCTTAATTTTTCTCCGGCTAGCCTCACAAATTATAAAACCTATGTGAATCCTGAAGAAGTGATGACCCAGTATCTTCTCACGGGTAAAAAACAGTATCTGATAATACTAGTGAAAGAGTTCAATGCCACTTTGTATCATTACTTGTTAAGCCAATCAGATAAAGTTACTGCCGAAGATGTAATACAAACCACTTGGCTTAAGGTAATGAGAACCAATACTAAAATACAAAAAGGTGTTTTTCATACGCATGTTAAAAGTTGGTTATTTACAATAGCAAGAAATACATTAATTGATGAATTAAGAAAACAAAATAAGTGGCAATATGTTGAACTTGAAGACCAATTGAATTCAAATCAAACCCTCGAACAATTAGTTGAGCACGAAGATAAACTGATCCAATTTAATCAAGCATTGTTAGCGCTGCCATTTTTACAAAGAGAAGCTTTTATTTTACAGCAAGAAGGATTTTCAATAGAAGAAATAGGCGAGTTAACCGCGGAGTCCTTTGAAGCTATTAAAAGTAGATTAAGATATGCACGAAACCATTTTAAAAAATGCTTAGGGGGCGAATCATGAATACCGAAAAGGGTAGCGATAATTTTGATAAAGATATTGATGCTCTTTATGCGCAACGAAAAAGTAATATCCAATCGCCATATATAGCTTTTAAAGAAAAATCATCAAAAAAAACATATAATTACGCAAGGTTTTTTTTCATCATATTATTTGGGGGGGCTGCTTCATTTGGAATTGTGGCAGTGATCAATCATTTAGCCAAGCTACCAAATAATGTCCAACAAAAAAATAAAACCTATCTAAAGCAAGTAGATATTATTAATATTGAAAAAGCTAATAACGCTGAACAATTGATCCATGTAATAACGCATAATCAACCGGAAAATTTAAATAAAAAATTGACAGATCAACCTACTAGAAATTTTGACATCGATACCATTTATCAAGTAAAACCTATGCCTGCTAAAGCAATAAGCTTAATAAGTAGCAATGTACAAGCAATACAAATATTACCTAGTAAATTACAATATAATGTTACTCGACCTACTTTTAAAGTTATGCCTAAATTGAGTCGGAATATAACATCTCAAGAAACAGGTAGGATCAGATTAACTTATACCCTAGCCAATAATGGCAAGGTTAAAAATATAAACATTATTGAAAGTAGTTTAAATCGCCAACTTGAAAGGTCAGCTATTGAGTCTCTGTCGCAATGGCGATACATGCCTAATTCAAGTAATGGTGAATTACTGCATATAGAATTTCAGTTTAATTAAAAAAAGTTACTCAAATCTTTGACTACATAGTTAATCTTAGTCGGGTTTAATTCCCCACTGCTTGCGGCGAAGTCATTCATTGCATTAACAAATTGATACAGTTGTTAACTGAATTTCATCGGTAAATTGAGTCATAATTTAAAATTAACTAAGCCTTGATCTGCATTTATTGTATTTTATTTAATACAATAAAGAGGTTACTAAGACATAAATAAAAGGAAACAAAATGCGATTTTTAATTATATTACTAGGGTGTATCAGTTTTATTTCTAATGCTGAATCACTACCAAATTCTCCTCATTTTTATGTTCAAGGAACAGGAAAGATCACTGTAGTGCCTGATACTGCTGAAGTTTCATTTTCAATTGTTGCTATCAATAAGGATCTTGTAGCAGCAAAAAAAGAGGCTGATACCTTATCAGCTGCGGCGATTAAAATAGCCAAAGAATACGGTATGAATAAAAAAGATATTTCAGCGTCTGAATTATTTATTCAGCGTGAAACTCGCTACGACAATGTTACCCGTAAACAAGTTTTTATTGGCCATAGAGTGACTCGTTCTGTACAACTCTGTCTTAAAAATCTTAGTCGTTACTCCGACTTAGTGCAAAGCCTTATTAATTCAGGCATTACAGAAATGCAAGGTGTTAAGTTAACCGCATCAAACATAGAAGAACTTAATAAAAAAGCTTCATTACTTGCGATTGATGATGCAAAAAAATCAGCTAAAGCCTTAGCTACAGGGTTTGAAGTAACATTAGGGCAACTTTATCGAGCATCTGCTCAAGCAATAAAAGGGGAAACAGCCTACTCACGCCGCGGAATGATGGAAATGGATAGTATGAAGTCTGCCCCTGCAAATATAGTAAATGGAGCTTTTGAACCAGGATCAATTGAAGTGGTGCAATCTATTTATGCGGTATACCTTATTGATTAATATTAAGTCGTTATAGCTAAAATATTAGCTATAACGACAGTACAAATTGTAAATTTTTTACATGATTTAAGCTTATTTATTTTTAGCTGAGTTATTAGTGTGGGATAAACAATCATTAAAATTTATTTGTTATTTATTAAAGCATTAGGTTTTAAACGTTCGTATGCCGGAATATTAATAAAACTATCATCACCTTTAGCAACCGCGTTTTTAAAGTTGTTTTTTCTCTTTTTTCGAGCTTCAATACTTTCATTGAATACTTCTTGATGTGCTTGCTCCATAATATCCATGGCCTCTTCATGAGTTATAATACCAAGTACTTTGCCTGCTTGTATAAACCCCTCAGTTCGATATTTTTTTTGTTCATCCTTTTTATATTGTTTAGCTAACGTGAAAATCTGTAACAATTGCTCGTGGCAATATGTTAAGTAGGTTGTTTTGTTCATCACATACATCCGGTTAAATTTATAAAATTTAGTAGTAAAAAAGAAAAGCTAACTAAAACTATTGTTGCTAAGTGTAATGTAGGTAAAATTATTTTATACCCGTTACCATTCAAAATGCTCGTTTCAGAGCGCGTGAGCGTCAATGTTTATAGTAAGTAGTTTAAGGCAATACTTTATTGTAATGGTTGTTCCCTTATAAAAAGCATTAACGATGAAGTCATCTTCACCATGGATGCAGAGCATTAGGGTAACGCAGGAGCAGTTACCGAGAATAACCATGACATAAACTTAATGCCTTGCATACGTGGATGTCGTCCTTAGATTTCGTCTGGAACTTGAAATATGTGCCTAAATTGTTTTTAGCTCCCACACAAGCCTGCATTTTGAATGGTAACGGGTATATAACCAGTGTGCATTAGGATCATAAATTTATAATATGCTTTGTTTAGAAATATTAAAGGTTATATGTTTACTTTTAATGACTTGCGTTTATTTACAGCCTGTATATACTGACAGCTATCACTGTTAAAAAACACAGGCTACCGCCTCAAGCTAAGGTATACAATGCGCCCACTAACTCCTCGACAAGAACAAATCTTTTGTTTAATTAAAGAAAAAATTTCTGAAACGGGCATGCCTCCTACACGTGCTGAAATAGCTAATTTTTTTGGCTTTAAGTCTGCAAATGCTGCTGAAGAGCATTTAAAAGCCCTAGCAAAAAAAGGTTACATTGATATGTTGCCGGGCACATCTCGGGGTATTCGTTTAACTGAACAGTTTGTTGAACAAGACGGTTTGCCACTTATTGGTCAAGTGGCTGCAGGTGAACCTATTCTGGCTTTAGAGCACGTTGAAGAGCATTATAAAATTGATGGCACATTATTCAAACCCACCGCTGATTATTTATTACGTGTAAATGGTGAAAGTATGAAAGATATAGGTATTCTTGATGGTGATTTGCTGGCGGTGCATCAAACTACTGATGTTAAAAATGGGCAAGTGATTGTTGCAAGAGTAGAAGAGGAGGTTACCGTTAAGCGCTTTAAACGAGAAGGGAATGTGGTTTATTTACACGCTGAAAATCAAGAATTTTCTCCTATTATTGTTGATTTAACTTCACAACAATTTAATGTTGAAGGTATTGCTGTTGGCGTTATTCGATCTGCCGATTGGATGTAATATTTTATATCAGCTACAGCCTATTAGTTTAATTATTTGAACTGAACTGGTATTAACCGAATTAGCTTTATTTGAATTAATTTTATTTGAATTAGTACACAGTAGGCTTACTTATTTATACTCATCTTTCTTAAATGGTATTTAAAGAGTCGAGTATAAATAAGTGTCAATTACTCATTTTTTTCACACCATTTTGCACAACTATTTTTTACATTTCGCTCTTATCAATATTAGTCTCTTTTAATGGTTTAATTGAAGCTATCTCTTCTTTTTATTTTTAACCGATCTTATTATTTAAGTTAAAGTTAAATTTTTTAAATACAATTATTTTCTGGCTGTTTAAAAATAAAACAATCATTGCCCTTACTGTTTATATGGCTTTCAGCTACTTAGAGTTCTTACTCTATTGTATTTATTAGTATTTTTTTACGCAATCGCTCTAATTTAAAAATTGACCTAGATTAATATTTAAGTAACTCTAGAATAGAAATTATACAAAAAATTCAGTTGAAGCTAAAATTCAACGCTCGTAACTTAGCGTAAATAATAATAAATATAAATGCGAAAAGCGTAAAAAATATTGCTGTTTCAAAACAGTCTTTATCTTTTTGCATCAACAGGGGAGTGATGGAGATGTCGAGTGATTAGACGTAACCTATGTTGGTTGATTTTAGGGGGGACTTTCTCTAATTCAGTTTGGGCAAATATGCAGTTAAACCTAACTAAAGGGGTAACTGAAGTCAGTAGAGATGTATACGATTTACATATGTTAGTTATGTATATTTGTACTGTAATAGGCATATTAGTGTTTGGGGCAATGTTTTGGTCGATTGCTTTTCATCGAAAATCTAAAGGGGCTAAACCTGCCACTTTTCACGAAAGCACCAAAGTTGAAGTACTTTGGACTGCAATACCTATCGTAATTTTAATCGCAATGGCTATTCCAGCTACTAAAACATTGATTGAAATGGAAAATAATGCTGATTCAGACGTTACAATTCAAGTAACTGCGTCCCAATGGAAATGGCATTATAAATATTTTGATCAAAACATCGAATTTTATTCTGTTTTATCAACACCTAGAGATCAATACGAAAATCAATCCGGAACCTCTGCTCAAAAAGGAGAAAATTATTTACTCGAAGTAGATAAGCCTCTAGTTATACCCGCGAATAAAAAAGTAAGATTTTTAATTACATCTGATGACGTCATTCATGCATGGTGGGTTCCGGCATTTGCAGTTAAACAAGATGCAAATCCTGGTTTTATTAACGAAGCATGGACTAAGGTTGATAAACCTGGCATTTACAGGGGGCAATGTGCAGAACTTTGTGGTAAAGATCATGGCTTTATGCCTATTGTTGTTGAAGTTAAATCAGAACAAGACTACGAAAAATGGTTAAACGAACAACACCAACTGCTTGCTCAAGCTGCCGAAGCTGAAAAAGCGTCTTTAAATGCTTCTGTTCCTATGGAAGAGTTAATGGCGTTAGGTGAAACTACCTATGTTGCTTATTGTGCGGCCTGTCATCAAGTTTCAGGTACTGGGTTACCTCCTGCATTTCCAGCACTTAAAGCTAGTCCTGTAGCCATTGGCGATGTAACTACGCATATATCTACCGTTTTTAACGGTAAAGCAGGCACTGGTATGCAAGGCTATGGCAAGCAATTGTCACTAAAACAAATTGCCGCAGTAGTAACTTATGAACGTAACGCTTGGGGGAATAATACTGGTGATTCTGTACAAGCGGCTGATGTGCAAATAGCTATGGGTGGCATTGAGGCAGATGCGAAAACGTTAGTTAACGAAAAAACCGCAGTCGTTGAAGAAAAAGTTAATGCGATTGCAGCCGCTGTGGAAGAAGCTATTCCTGCTGAAGACCTATCAAAAAAATATTCTAAAGAAGAGTTAATGACAATAGGCGAAGAAGTCTATTTAGCTTCGTGTGCAGCTTGTCACCAACCTACTGGAGCTGGTATACCTCCAGCATTTCCAGCACTTAAGGGAAGCCAAATTGCCTTAGGCGATGTGACTTTGCATATTGATATGGTGCTAAATGGTAGTAAGAAAAACCCAGCAATGGCTGCATTTAGTCGCCAGCTAACTAAAACACAAATTGCCGCAGTAGTTACTTATGAGCGTAATGCTTGGGGTAACAACACTAACGATTTAGTCCAACCAGCAGCTGTTGAAGCTGTTAGTGCGAAGTAGGAGGAAACATGACAACACAAACTATAACAACACAACCGTCTGGTAACGATTCGCACGACGAGCATCACGATCATAAAATGACGGGTTTAAAGCGTTGGCTATACACGACAAACCATAAAGATATAGGTACTTTATATCTATGGTTTTCGTTCATTATGTTACTAACAGGCGGTGCGTTAGCAATGGTGATCAGAGCTGAACTATTTCAGCCGGGATTACAAATTGTAGAGCCTGATTTTTTTAATCAATTAACCACTGTACACGGTTTAATTATGGTATTTGGTGCAATAATGCCAGCGTTTACTGGTTTTGCTAACTGGATGCTACCGATGATGATTGGTGCTCCAGATATGGCGTTACCGCGAATGAATAATTGGAGCTTTTGGATTTTACCTTTCGCTTTTGCCATATTATTAAGTTCATTTTTTATGGAATCGGGCGCGCCAAACTTTGGTTGGACATTTTACGCTCCACTGTCAACAACCTATTCAAATGGTAGTACTGCATTTTTTGTTTTTGCTGTTCATATTATGGGTATCTCTTCCATTATGGGAGCCATTAATATTGTGGTAACTATAATGAATTTACGTGCCCCAGGTATGACCTACATGAAGATGCCTTTATTTGTTTGGACATTTTTCATTACTGCTTACTTATTAATTGCCGTAATGCCAGTTCTTGCCGGCGTAGTAACCATGCTATTAACTGATACTTATTTTGGTACTAGTTTTTTTGATGCTGCTGGTGGCGGTGATCCCGTAATGTTCCAACATATATTTTGGTTTTTTGGACACCCTGAAGTTTATATCATGATACTGCCAGCATTTGGTATTGTATCGACCATCATTCCTGCATTCTCACGTAAAAAGCTCTTCGGTTATGCATCTATGGTTTATGCAACTTCGTCTATTGCGTTGCTTTCCTTTATCGTTTGGGCACATCATATGTTTACCACCGGTATGCCTTTATTTGGCGAGCTGTTTTTTATGTATTGTACTATGTTGATAGCAGTACCTACTGGTGTAAAAGTGTTTAACTGGGTAGCCACCATGTGGCGAGGGTCGTTAACATTTGAAACCCCAATGCTATTTTCACTGGCCTTTGTGATTTTATTCACTATTGGTGGGTTTTCAGGGCTTATGTTGGCCATGACTCCGGTTGATTTTCAGTATCACGATACTTACTTTGTGGTGGCTCATTTTCATTATGTATTAGTCACCGGTTCGCTATTTTCAATCTATGCAGGGGCTTATTATTGGTTACCTAAATGGACGGGGCATATGTATAGTGATTCGTTATCTAAGTGGCATTTTTGGTGCTCGCTCGTTTCTGTTAATTTATTATTTTTCCCTATGCATTTTTTAGGCTTAGCTGGTATGCCAAGGCGTATACCTGATTACGCCTTACAATTTGCAGACTTTAATAAATGGGTCAGTATTGGTGGATTTGCCTTTGGTTTATCGCAATTAATATTTTTAGCCGTTGTTATTAAATGTATTAAGGGGGGTGAAAAAGCAAAAGCAAAACCGTGGGATGGAGCAGAAGGGCTTGAATGGACGGTGGATAGCCCAGCGCCGTATCATACTTTTTCAACACCACCAAAAATTGACTAATAGTAAGCCGTTAACGAAAGGTACTTAAATGACAGCAGAGCCAACTGAACAAGCTAAAAATAATAAAAAAGTACTAACTAAATTGATAGTTATTGTATTTTGCATGTTTGGTTTTGGCTTCGCTTTAGTCCCTTTGTATGACGTTTTTTGTGACATAACCGGATTGAATGGAAAAACAAACGAGTCGGCTGCAAGCATTTATACCGATGGAATAGATACAACTCGCACCGTTAAAGTTCAATTTATTAGCCGAATGGCTAAAGGTATTCCTTGGAAGTTTGAGCCTGTTCAACGAGAAATTACGGTTTATCCCGGCGAAATGAAATTTGTAAAGTTTTACGCTAAAAATGAGTCTGATAGAGATATTGTGGGGCAAGCCGTACCATCAGTTTCTCCCGGTTTAGCTGCAGAATACTTTCAAAAAATAGAATGCTTTTGTTTTACTCAGCAACCTTTAAAAGGTAGTGAAGAAGTAGAAATGGGTTTACAGTTTTATGTTGATCCTGAATTACCAAAAGATATTTCAACGCTAACTTTATCGTATACTTTATACGACATAACAGCCAAAGCTGACTCATAAATAAAGTTAATTTATAAAAAACTTAGTAATTATAGTAAGTTAACTTATAAATAATAGTGCGTAATCGCAACAGTGAGGGGAAGTTTAATGACGACGAATACCAAGAAAGAGTATGAAAATTATTATGTACCATCACAAAGCCATTGGCCTATTGTGGGTGCCATTGCTTTATTTTTAATTGCCGTTGGCGCAGCTAATTATGTTTCATCACTTAATATGGAGGAAGGAGGTGGTATAAGTGGTTATATATTATTAGCAGGTATTTGCTTAATTGTTTATATGATTTATGGCTGGTTTAGTAATGTCATTAACGAGTCTATGGCAGGTAAATATAGCCAACAAATGGATGCCTCATTTAGACAAGGAATGAGCTGGTTTATTTTTTCAGAAGTGATGTTTTTTGCGGCTTTTTTTGGCGCGTTATTTTACGCAAGAACTTTATCTGTGCCATGGTTAGGTGGTGCAGATAATAATGAAATGACAGGCGCGGTATTATGGCCTGAATTTACTGCCGCTTGGCCCTTACTTAAAACTCCAGGAGGCACTGAAACAACTCAAATGGGTTGGTATGGTTTACCTCTACTAAACACAATATTACTTCTCACTTCTTCAATTACGGCTCATTTTGCACATTCAGCATTAGAAAAAAACAACCGAAAAGCTTTAAAGGTTTGGCTAGGTTTAACTATTTTATTAGGTGTAACTTTTTTATATTTTCAGGTGCAAGAATATGCTCATGGTTATTCAGAAGAAATGCAGCTTTACTTAACCAGTGGCATTTACGGCTCAACTTTCTATCTACTTACTGGTTTTCATGGGATGCACGTAACTGTGGGAACAATTATGCTCATAGTGGTATTTTTTAGAATATTAAAAGGGCATTTTACACCTGATAATGCTTTTGCTTTTGAAGCAGCTAGTTGGTATTGGCATTTTGTTGATGTGGTGTGGGTCATACTTTTTGTATTTGTTTACATAATATAAATCGAGTCTTTGGCTAATGGATATTAACAATCACGGCTGATAATTAGTAAGGAGCTGGGTTAGGCGTTATTAGACCGGTCATTATACCAACCAGCATGAGAACAATAATAAAAGCTGAAATCATAACTCTTCGGCCAATAAAAGCAGACATTGATGGCTTATTAGGATCATTTTTATTCATAATAAATAAAGCCCTAAATAAGTTATACACCATAAAAATTAAGCAACCTATAAGTACTAATTTAATGATCAAAGTTAAAACTCCTAAATATTGTTTAAGGAATTAATTGTTTGAAATATGCATTATCAAACATTCGTTTACCTTGGTTGATATTTACATTACTGGTTTTTGCTGGATTAGTAAAATTAGGTTTCTGGCAAATAGATAGAGCTGTTCAAAAAGAACAGCGTTTAAATAAAATAGCTCAGTTAAGCCAAATTAAGCCCATATCTTTGGTAGATATTCAGCAGTTACCTTTTACTGATATTAATGATCTTCCCGTTAAATTCGAAGGTGAATTTGAAAAAGAGGTTGTTTTTCTTTTAGATAACCAAACAAATCATGGGCATTTAGGCTACCGAGTTTATCAAGTACTTAACGTAAACAACTCTGCGTTACTAGTTAATTTAGGTTGGGTGTTAGGCTCCATTAATAGAGCTGAATATCCTAAAATTAAAGCACTTACAGGAACTCATCAAATAACGGGGCATATTCGTTTAATTGAGAAAGGTATATTGTTAATGGAGGATAAGTTTACTCATGTTTCATGGCCTATGAGAATTCAACAAGTTGATGTAAACAAGCTTTCAGTTATGCTTAATAAGCCGCTGTTAGCTTTTGCTGTTTATGTAGATAAAGACAGCCCTTTAGGGTATGAAAAAAATTGGCAGCCTATTGTTATGCCACCCGAAAAACATAGAGCCTACGCTTTTCAATGGTTTAGTTTAGCCATCGCTTGGTTGCTTTTAATGTTTTGGGCTTCAATAAAATTCAGTAAATTAGCGCAAATCTCTAATAACAGCTCTAACAAAAATAAGAGCTAAGTTGATAATTAAAAAAATTAAGCTGGCGAGAAATAAAGGATTAGATGTATGAATGAAGTGCAGAAAAAAAAATCACGTCGTAATTTATTCTTGGTGGTTAGTGCGTTTGTCTTACCCATTATTTTAGCTAAACTCGCGCTAACTCAAGATTGGTTAGACTCAGGAGTGACAAACAAAGGATTATTAATTGAAAATGAAGTTACCTTAAATGACCTTGGTATAACAGACTCTGCATTAAACAATATGTGGTTAATTTTATATGTATTACCCACCCAGTGTAATGAACAATGTGAACAAACATTATCGAGCGTAAACAATACGTTCGTTGCATTAGGTCGAGAAATGCCTCGAGTAAAAAATGTAGCCTTGTATCAACAGCCGTTAACAAAAAAGCAATTCAATCAAATTGATGTCACAAAATGGATACCTATCGCAGCACCTAAAAAACCTCATACTTTGGTAAAACAACCTATCGTATTATTGGTTGATCCGCTAGGAAATATTATTTTAGCGCATCAAACGCCTAAAACTTTTGAGCAACAACCTATGTTTGGCAAAGGTATTTTGGCTGATATGAAAAAGTTACTAAAATACTCAAAAATTGGTTAATAAATACATCAAATAATAACTGGGTAGTTATTGATTTAAGTTAATGCAGAAAAAAATAAAAGTGAATTTTAATAATGAGTCGTAATATTACCAATATAAAAACACTGGTTATAGTAAGTATTTTATTAGCACTTATTGTTATAAGTTTAGGGGCTTATACGCGGTTGACTCATGCCGGTTTAGGATGTCCCGATTGGCCAGGTTGCTATGGTTTGCATGATGTTCCACAAACAAGTGAGGAAATTTTAAAGGCGCAGGCTGCATTTCCAGACCGACCCGTTGAACCGCAAAAAGCCTGGAATGAAATGATCCATCGTTATTTTGCAGGTGCATTAGGTATCCTTATACTAATCATTACTTTTTTATCAATAAAAAACAGAGAAGTTGGCACACCTATTTTATTACCGCTATTAATTTTAGGGGTTGTGACTTTTCAAGCGGCATTAGGCATGTGGACGGTTACCATGAAATTAATGCCTATTGTTGTAATGGGGCATTTGCTGGGTGGGTTAACAACAGTATGTTTACTGTTTTTACTGTATTTACGATTAAAAAGATTTCATATTCGAGAAGGAAATACACAGTTACGAAGATGTGCTAAATTTGGCTTTATAGGCATTGTTATTTTAACTGCACAAATAGCATTAGGTGGCTGGACTTCATCAAACTACGCTGCGCTTGTTTGTACCGAATTACCTATTTGTCAAGCAGGCTGGGAAAATGCACTAACCTTTGAAAACTCTTTTAAGCTTATTCCTCCTGAGCGAGATACCTACGAGTATGGTCATTTGGGGCATGCATCAAGGGTAACTATTCATGTTATGCATCGTTTTGGCGCAATAGTAACCGCAATTTATTTGTTATGGTTGGCATTTTTTATTATGCGTAAAGCCTCGTCACCGTTTTTTCAACAAACCTCTGTAGGGTTAATTACGGTATTATTTTGTCAAATAGGTTTAGGTGTCAGTAATGTTTGGTTTTCATTGCCATTGGGTATAGCTGTTGCTCACAATGTAGCAGCAGCGTGCTTAATGTTAACTTTGATCCTTCTCACGTATGGCTTACAGCGTAAAATATAGGAGCAAATATGAGTACTGCAATATTACAAACAATACGTAAAACTTCATTAGCTAACTGGCGTGACTATTACGAAATAACTAAACCACGAGTTGTGGCTTTATTGGTATTAACAGCATTGGTTGGTATGTGTTTATCGGTGCCCGGTGCGATACCTTGGCAGCTGTTGGTTCCGTCAATGCTGGGTATAGGTTTATTATCATCAGCGGCAGCAGCAATTAATCATATTGTCGATGAAAAAATAGATAGTGAAATGGGGCGTACTCATAATAGGCCTTTACCTAATGGTCGCCTCACGACAAAAAGTGCTATTATTTTTGCTATTAGTATTGCGATAATTGGTTTTGTAACGCTCTATAGTTTGGTTAATTCACTTACTGCTTGGCTAACATTGTCGGGATTAGTGGGTTATAGCTTTGTATATACTATGTATTTAAAGCGTGCGACACCACAAAATATTACTATTGGTGGGTTGGCTGGCGCTATACCTCCTTTACTGGGGTGGACAGCGATGACTAACGAAATACATCCCCATGCTTTACTCTTGGTATTATTAGTATTTACTTGGACGCCACCACATTTTTGGGCGCTCGCTATCCACCGTAAAGACGAATACGCTAAAGTTAATATCCCTATGATGCCGGTTACTCATGGTATAAGTTTTACTAAAACACAAATTTTACTTTATACCGTATTGTTATTTATAGTGGGGTTATTACCTTATTTGGTAGGCATGTGTAATTGGTTGTATTTAATTGGTGCAGTAACCCTAAATTTTATTTTTATTTTGTACGCATGGAAGTTAAAATTTAGTGCTGACGAAAATACAGCAATGGATACCTTTAAGTTTTCAATTATACATTTAATGCTACTTTTTATTATTTTATTGGTAGATCATTATCTATTGCCAATACCTTAGCGCTAAATAAGTTGTTCGGTTACTCAAATAATTTAGACAAAAAATTAGTAATAACATCAGTAGAGAAGCAAATAAGTTATGAATAAAATTTTATATCTGGTGGTGGCATTAGCTGCTTTAACTACCGGCATTTTATTATTTATACAGTTTAGCCAACAACCTAAACCAGAGCACGCCTTGTTTTATGAGCAAGCCAGAGACATAAAGCCTTTTGTTATGACAGATCATAACAATGATAAATTTACTAACCAGCAATTAACGGGAAAGTGGTCTTGGGTATTTTTTGGCTATACTTCTTGTCCGGATGTTTGCCCAACAACCCTGCAAGAGCTTAATTTTGTGTATAACGATATGAAAAATATTGCTAATAATACGCAAATTATTTTGGTTTCTGTCGATCCGAAACGAGATACAACTGAAAGACTGAGTGACTATATAAAGTATTTCAATAAAGAATTTATTGCACTCAATGGTGGGCACGACGTGTTATTTCCTTTTGCAAGAAACTTAGGTCTTATGTATGCAATGAATGATGGCGAGCGTGCTGAGAACAATGCATACACTGTTGACCATAGCGCTTCTATTGTACTCATTAATCCGAAGGGTAAGATCTCGGCTATTTTTCAGCCTCATCAAGTATTGGGACGGTTACCTATTGTTGAAGGTGAAAAATTGCTTAGCGATTTTTCTAAAATAGTTAAGCTATTTTCTGGAGTATATTATCTATAACGGAAACCATGAACCGTCTGTATTTAAAATAAACCATGGCTGCGAAAACCAGTAAAATCGCTTGCTGTTCTCAATACTTGGTGCGGTACAGTTACTACGGACTCTTCCTACGGGTAAAGGCTTAGCAAATTTTAGAGTAAATTGTGTAGCGTTTAACCATTCAATTTTTTGTTTGCCTAAGCCTGATACATAACAATTTAACTGCTTGGGATTAAACTGATTAAGTTGCTTATTTTCATCTACAGTTAAGCCGTTATTAATTTCAAAAGTTACCTGATTAATTATCCCGTATTTTGCAATAATTCGAGTATCACTTAGTTGATTACTTTCTGGTTGTGTTTTTCTTAGTTGCATACCTTTAGAGTTAGTACTTATAGCGTTATTTATTAAATGCATACTCAAGGGTAGTGCATATAGCTTATCTTTTAATGAGTCTAATTTATCGTAAGGATGGGATGCTGGAAAGCGAGGGACGATGGTTAAATCAGTAAAATTACCCACAGCCCCTGATTGTTGAGTAAAGGCAGTAAACTCATTTTTTCTTAACCAATGTTGTAACTCGGTTGTGTATTCACCGTAAGGGTAAGCAAAAAATCGCCAAGATTGACCCGTATATTTTTCAATAAGAGTTTCCGCTAAAAGTAGATCTTGCGTTAATTTTCTAAAACCTTGTTCACGGTTTTTATTTTTTACCGGTCGTGCAAACGAGTTATGTTCTAAACCATGATTAGCAATAGTAACCTGTTGATCAGTTTGTTTAGCCAGTGCAGCTAATTGCTGCCAAGATAAATAATGATCCGTACTTGAGTTAATAAGCTTTGGGTTAATAAAAATGGTATATGGAAAGTTAAATTTATCGAGTAAGGGCTTAGCTTGCGTAAAAACATTATTGTAAGCATCATCAAAGGTAATAACCACGGTTTTATCAGGTAACACTTTTTGACTTTTTATAGCATTAACTAATTCAGGTAATGCTATAACATTAAATTTATGATCAGTTAAAAATTGTAAATGCAGTTCGAATTGTTTAGGTGAAATAGAAGTACTTTTAGGTGTTAAATCACTAACGTGGTGATATTGTAAAATAACAGCCGCATTACAGCTTAGCGTTATTGATAATAGCGCTAAAAAATTGTAAAAACTGAAAGTAAATATTTTTGTCAGCATATACCCGTTACCAATCAAGATGCTCGTTTCAGAGCGCTTGAGCGTAAATGTTTATAGTAAGTAATTCAAGGCAATACTTTATTGTAATGGTTGTTCGCTTATAAAAAGTATTAACGATGAAGTCATCTTTTAAAGGAATAAACGCTCAAGCGCTTCTTCGATGAGTCTAAAAACAATTTATTCGTCGTTACCAATCAAGTTCCCACTGAAACCAGCATCTTAAATGGTAACAGGTATATTCATTGTAATTATATGACATGAGAGTGAGACTTTTATAAAAATAAACGTTACAGTTTATAAATTGATAATATCTCATTGTATTAGGAGGTTAAAATGGAAGTAAAGTTAGCTAACAGTCATTCAGATTTATATGGTATTGCAGAAGTTTTACAGCAACTACGCACTCAATTTCCAGTCGCCTATATTAAAACTCAAATCACCGAACAAATGAAAGAAGATTATCAAATTGCTTATATTGAAGAAAGTGGTGAAGTTATATGTGTGGCTGGTTTTAGGTTTGGTCAAAAGCTTGCGTGGGGTAAGCATATTTACATTGATGACTTAATTACTAACGAGCATACTCGCTCTAAATCGGCAGGGGCAACCATGTTAAAATGGCTTAAAGAACATGCTAAATCTAACGGTTGTCAGCAATTACATATAGATTCAGGGGTACAACGTTACATGGCGCATAAATTTTATTTACGTGAAGGTTTTATTATCGCTAGCCACCATTTTTCAATGAGCCCGTTATAAAAAATAGAAGTTATTTAATGTACAAGTTACTTAAGGCATTTTTCTATTAAATATATTAAGTAACCTGTTAGAAAACATGCCTATATACCCACAAGCGGCTAATAAAATAGCAGGTATTAAAAAGCATAACCCAAGTATCTGCCAGTAATGATGAAAATAATACCCTAAAAATATACACAACACGCCAATAGCAAAAAGGCCAAGCCCGCGCATAAAAAATACTAAACTGCGTTGGGGGTTTTGGCCTAATTTTTCTAAAATTTTATTCAATGATAATAACTCAGTGAATTTATATTTATTTGTAACGAAATCATTAATTTATTAAATAACGTTCACAACAAAAATTAATAATAGGAATGATCACCACGTTCGTGTTCGGTCATATCTTTAACGCCTTTAATTTCGTCACCCATCATTTCCATTAATTGAGTTTCAATACCATCTTTAACTGTTACATCAATTTGGCTACAACCATTACAACCACCGCCAAATTGAAGCACTGCGTAACCATCTTCGGTAATTTCCATTAAAGTACATTCACCGCCATGACCGGCCAATTGAGGATTAACTTCTGATTTTAAAAAATAATCTACACGTTCAAATAAGGGTGCATCGCTTCCTACTTTACGTAACTTAGCATTAGGTGCTTTTAGCGTAAGCTGAGATCCCATTTGATCGGTGGTAAAATCAATATCAGCGTCTTCTAAAAAAAGCTTACTATCACCATCAATGTAAGCAGAAAACTTCTCAAACGGAATTTCTACATCTTCAGGTTCAATAGCATCAGCCGGACAATATGAAACACCGCATTCAGCACTTGCTGTTCCTGGGTTTACAACAAATACGCGAATACTTGTGCCTTCGGGTTGTTGTGATAAAAGCTTAACAAAATGCTCTTGAGCGGTTTCAGAAATATTGATCATAGCCATAGTAGTATTCTACTCTCTAAATATACGTTAACAAAAGGTAAAAATACCTGAGTAAATTACTCAAGTATGGTTATTTTACGCTTCTAATATGCTCGGTGCTAGTGGTAGATTAAAATAAAAGCTCTAATTTATATTTTAGCGCTAGTTTCAGTGCTCATAGTTTGGTATTTTTAAATAGGTTAAATGTTTCTTTAAGCCAGCCAATACTTTCTGAGTCAGATTTTAAGTAACTCAAAGTTAATAAATACTCATTGAGTGTACACTCCTTTGCTATGCTCAGCACCAATCACTTAGGATGATTAGATGTACTTGTTTCGTATTGTTATTATTGTTTTTACACTTGTTTTTTTTCAATTATCGTACGCAGCATCAGTCACCGATTACTTACCCAAAAATCATGTATATAGTCAGTCAATTCCTACGCCTAAAAAAATTATAGGCTTTGGTTTAGGTGATCGGCATGTACGTTATGACCAGCTTTTAACCTATTTACAGGCTATTGATAATAGTTCAGCTCGGGTAAAGATCACCTCAATGGGTAAAACCCACCAGTTAAGAAACCAAATACTGGTTACTATTTCAAGTGAAGAAAACATTAAAAATCTGGATAACATTTTACATTCTAGAACCGACTTATCCATTAAAAACAGCAAAGAGCCCTTAATTATTTGGTTAGGTTATAGTGCTCATGGCGATGAATTAAGTGGTGCTAATGCTTCAATGGTATTGGCTTATCACCTAGCTGCAAGTGAAGATAAACAAATTAAAGAATTATTAGCCAATACTATTATTGCTATAGAACCAACCGTTAATCCTGATGGCATGGATCGGTTTGTAAATTGGGTGACTGACAATAGAGGAACCACTCCAAATGCAGATGCTAACCATATTGAACATCATCAAGGTTGGCGAACAGGGCGGTCAAATCATTTTGGTTTTGATCTAAATCGTGATTGGCTGCTTTTAACGCAGGTAGAAACTCGAAATAGAATGGCATATTTTCAACAATATCAGCCAAATGTAGTAGGTGACTTTCATGAGATGGATTCAGACAATAGCTATTTTTTCCAACCTGGAGTTGCCACACGTAATAACCCATTAACGCCCCAAAACACGATAAAATTAACGCATTTATTGGCCAAATATCATGCTAAAACGTTTGATCAGGAAAATCGTTTATATTTTAGTGAAGAAAAATTTGACGACTTTTACTACGGTAAAGGTTCAACTTATCCTGATATTAACGCCAGTGTGGGTGTTTTATTTGAACAAGCTTCAAGTAAAGGCATGCGGGTTAATTCGGTTAACGGATTACTTACTTTTGAATACGGTATTAAAAATCATTTGTTAACATCGCTATCAACCATTGAAGGTGCATGGCGTAATAAAGATCAGTTTACTAACCACCGAAAAACTTTTTATGAGAACTCAAATAAACTTGCTAAAAAAGAAGATTTTAAAGGCTATTTAATTACTGAAAAATTTGACCATTATCGCTTACAAGCATTACTTAATAACCTCAAACAACATAAAATTGAGGTTTATGGGTTAACCAAAAACTTTACGGTTAAATCTACTACGTATAATCATAAGTACAGTTATTATATTCCTCTAGCACAACCTAAGTACAAGGTCATTAAAGCTTTATTTGATACACCTAAAACGTTTAACGACAACACTTTTTTTGACGTTTCTGGTTGGACACTCCCGTTGGCCATGAACATTGAATACAAAAAAATAACGAGTACTTGGGGCTTAACGCTTGCAGAAAAGCCTTGGGATTTTGAAACCAATATTCAAGCAAAAATTACCCCCGCAATTGATCAGCCTATTTTTAACGCCGATGCTTACGCCTATGTTTTTGAATGGCATCATTTTTTAGCGCCAAAATTATTAAACGAACTACAAAAAAATAAAATTAACGCTAAAGTGATCACTAAAGATTTTTCAATTGAAGTAGCAGATAAAATTAGAGAATTTAAAGCCGGAACAATTGTTATTCCTGCTGCAATACAAACGCTAAAAACTTGGCAAAGTCATGCCATTGATTCAGCAAAAAACAATAATATTGAACTAATTAAATTAACGTCAGGTTATACAAATACAGGCGCTGACTTTGGTAGCTCATCATTAACAAATCTCAAACAGATAAAGGTTTTGTTGATTGGAGGTAAAGGTGTTTCTGAATGGGAAGCTGGCGAAGTTAAATTTTATCTAGATGATATTTTAAATATTCCAGTTACCGTCATTGAAAAAGAGCGCTTACAAAAAATTAATTTTAACGATTACACCCACGTGTTAATGGTAGATGGAAACTATCAATCTTTAAGTCCTAGCGTCGTTATTAAACTGCAAACTTGGTTGATACATGGTGGTGTTGTTTTTGCGCAAAAACATGCAGCAAAATGGTTAGCGGATAAAGATATATTACGTGCCTCTTTTGTTAGTAATAACCAGCTTAAACAATTATTTGACAGCTCTACACTACCCTATCAAGATAAAGATGATTTATTAGCTAGGCAACGTATAGCTGGAGCTATATACCAAACCGAACTTGATACTAGCCATCCGCTAGCGTTTGGTTTTACACAAACCACTTTACCCGTATTTAGGAATAACACGTTAATTATAGAGCCGTTACGTTATCCGTTTACTAATATAGGAAGGTATTCTGCTGAGCCCTTGTTAAGCGGTTATACCGATCAAAATTTAATTAAACGCATTGCTAATACTTCTTCTTTTGTTGCGCATAATGTTGGTCAGGGTCGGGTTATTGCAACAACCGATAATTTGTCATTTAGAGGGTATTGGCATGGAAGTGTTAAATTATTAACTAATAGCCTGTTTTTTAGTCATGCTTTTAATGCCCCAGCTTCGCGGTAAATAAAATTTTAGCGATGGGTTAAGTTTATAATAACAGCCTGTTAAGCTTTGTAAGTATTGGGCTATTACTTATTCAGGTAAGGCAATTGTTAAACTGAGTACAGTAACTTTTTCAACCCCATGGCTTTTAAGTAACGCTGAAATTTCATTAACTGTTGTACCAGTAGTTACGACATCATCAATTAAAATTACGTGTTTTGGTAAGTACATGCCTTGAGTATTAATACTAAACGCGTTTTTCATATTGTTACGTCTTTCTTTCCCAGATTTACCTACTTGGCTTTCTGTTTCCACTTGTCGGGTTATGGCGTTACATTGATAATAAATACCACTATGCATTGCAAATTTTATTGCAATTAAATGTGCTTGATTATAACCACGTTGCTGCCATTTAGTTAAATGCAAGGGCACCGACATAATAACACTAGGTAAATTAGCCGCGTTGTTTGTTTCACGTTTATTCGCATTTAAAAGTTGAGTGTTTTTTTGCCAACTTTCATAAAGTAACTTGCCCAGTAAATCAGCAAGTTCAAATCGGCCTTTATATTTTAATGATGATATCCATTGAGTATAAGGCCATTTATGCGGGGATAGGCAATGTAGGTGATCAAAAGACTGTTTAGGTATTATTTTATTAATAGCGGGCCAATTGAGTAAATCGGCAGTAACAAGTGAGTAATTAAACTGAGGTAAATCAAGTAAACAATATTGACATAAAAGAAGGTATTCATCGCATTTATTGCCGCATAAATCACATGATGAAAAAGCGAGCTTTACCTGATGAAAACATTGTTTTGTTTTATCTAAAAAATTAAAAGCGGTATACTTGTTATTTTCTGCCCCAAATTCCATTTAATACTCATCAACCCATGTTAATTCTATCTTTAAGAATATTACTACAGAAATAAAAAGTATAAAAATAAAATGACTCAAGTGCTAACCATTACAAAATATATATCAAAAAATAAAACTGAAAATATACAAACCACAACATTAGTTTTTATTCATGGCTGGGGTCTCAATTCTGCGGTTTGGGAGTCAACTGTTCAGTACTTTCAACAATACCTTGACGTTATTACCGTAGATTTACCCGGGCATGGGCTCAATATCAATAATACTTTAAATAATTACACATTAGCTAGCGTGGTAAACGAGATTCAACAAGCGATAAAAGTACCTGCAATTTATATAGGGTGGTCGTTAGGCGGCTTGGTTGCAACACAATTAGCGCTTTCATTCCCTGAAAAAGTGACCGGCTGTGTAACGGTAGCAAGCTCTCCGTGTTTTTTAAATAAAACTAACGAAGAGCCACCTTGGCAAGGAATATTACCGAAGGTGTTAACTATGTTTTATGTGCAACTTGCACAGGATACAAAAAAGACCATTGACGGCTTTTTAAAAATTCAGGCAATGGGAAGCCCTCAGGTTAGACAACATATCAAAACCATCCGCGATTTAGTGATGCAACATCCATTACCTACAAAGCAAACTTTAGCAGACTCATTAACACTACTTGAAACCGTTGATTTACGAGAAAATTTACCCGAAATTTCTTGCCCTATGTTACGTTTATACGGAAAACTCGATAGTTTAGTTCCTAAAGCCGTTATTGAGAAAATAGACCATTTAGCTCCTTGTAGTCAAAAACATATTTTTGATAAAGCTTCACATGCGCCATTTATTTCAGACGTTGATGAATTTAATAATATTGTGCATTCTTGGTTGATAGGTCAAAAAAAGAACAAGGCTAATGATTAAAAGTTAGGTAGTTTAGTCTTATTTATCTCACCTGATTTAACTTAAACATTTACTTTTCGCGCGTTATGGTCAATAATTAAGCATTAGTCAAGTATTCGATTTAAGGTTTTTTATAATTAACAACCTTGATTGTTGTTCGATATATTATGGTTTAAGGAGAAAGACGTGGAAATTCAATCTGCATTTAATAGTGGAGTTCAAGGTTTTCAAAAAGCATCGGAAGATGCTACTAAAGCCGCGTCCGATATCGTTGTAAGCACTGTGCTTGCCCCCCAAGCCGCAGCTGACGCAAATATTAACCAAGTTAGTGCCAGTCAAAATACACAAGCAACTACTCAACTTAATAACCAAACTCAACCTGAGCTAACTCAATCATTAGTTAACTTAACCGTAGCTGAATACCAAGCTAAAGGCTCTGCCGAGGTCGTTAAAACGGCTGATGAGGCATTAGGTTTATTACTCGACGTTAGAGTATAAAATGAATATCTCACCGCATATTACTCCAACGCCTTTAGCGACGTCGGTTAATCCGCCTACAGATCTTTTGCGCCATGAAAATACCCAACGACCCGTTATAACTGCACCTACCCAAACTAATGGTTCACCCCCTGAAAAAGGCACAGCTGATAAACATAAAGCTTTTAATCAATCGAATGAGTCCTTTAACTTTATTGATTTACAAAAATCAGCTGAAGAAAATGCTAACAAAATAAATGCAAATTCAGAGCAGGGTAATCAAGAACAAACTAATCAAGAGAATAGCCAAGGTGCTCAGGAAAATGCCCAATCTAGTTCTGAACCTAAGCCAGAATCTACTCCTGAAAGTAACTCAGCAGAAAATACTCAACCGAGATCACAAGAAGATAGCAAGCAAGAAAAATTAGAAACGGCTCAGCAACAAAAAGAAATTCAACAGCTTGAACAACGAGATCAAGAAGTACGAACTCACGAACTTGCACACGCAAGAGTTGGGGGTGATGTTACTGGTGCACCGGTGTACGAGTTCGAAATGGGTCCAAATGGTAAAAAATATGCTGTAGAAGGAGAGGTTTCCGTTGATTTATCTACGATAGCAGGAGATCCACAAGCTACTATTACTAAAATGGAAAAAGTTCATGCAGCGGCTTTAGCTCCGGTTGAGCCGTCGGCTCAAGATATGAAAGTTGCATCTCAAGCCACTGAATCAATTGCTCAAGCTAAGAGTGAGTTATCTGCATTAGCATTAGAGCAAAAAGAAGATCCTGATAAAGCTTTAGTTGATAATGATAATAACAGTCTATCGGTTAACGAACAAAGCTCAGCTGTGCAGAGTGATTTATTTGATCAACAAATGCAGCAAACCATAAATGCACAAGAGGCTATAACAACACCAACGGTAATTTCTACTGATGTGCAGGAACGATCTCAACGCATTGAAGGCTATTATTCAGGTATTACTCAAGCATACGAAAAACCCACATCTTACCAGTTTCAGTTAACGGCTTAGCACAGCTATAGCCTAATTGATTATTGCTGGTAACGGGTATATATCTTTTTTATTTCTTTCAATCATAAATCTGCATCCATTAAAAAACCGCAATTAAGCGGTTTTTTAATGAGTAAAAATGTGGTTAAACTATGCTCTAATAAGTACTCTAATAAGTACTCTAATAGCTACTTTTCTTAGATAGCTAAGAATAGATAACAGTGCTTTAAAAATTGTTATTAACTAATTAAGCATTGTTATATTAAATGCCGTAATTTTCTCGGTATTGTTTTATATTATTTAAGTTTTCCTGCAGGTTTGATGTATCAGCATTAGCCGCGTTATTTTCTGCTACTTTTTCTTCTAGGAAACAAATAAGATCTGCCAAAGTAATAATAGATATTACCTGCGTACCAAAATCACGTTCAACTTCTTGTATAGCAGATAGTTCGCCTTTGCCTTTTTCTTGGCGATCTAAAGCAATTAATACCCCCGAAAGTTGAGCGCCGTGGGCTTTAATAATTTCCATAGATTCACGAATGGCGGTACCAGCAGTGATCACATCGTCAACCAACATGATTTTCCCCTTAAGTGGGGAGCCCACTAAAGAGCCACCTTCTCCATGTGTTTTCGCTTCTTTACGGTTAAAACAATAAGGTAAATCCATGTTGTGGTGATCTGCTAAGGCAACTGCGGTTGTAGTTGCTATAGGAATGCCTTTGTAGGCAGGACCAAATAACAAATCAAACTCAATAGTTGAATCGGCTAATGTCGCAGCATAATAGCGACCAAGCTTTGCTAAATCGCCACCGGTATTAAATAAACCGGCATTAAAAAAATAAGGGCTTGTTCTGCCTGATTTTAAAGTAAATTCACCAAAGCGTAGTACGTTTTTAGCGAGTGCAAATTCAATAAATTCACGTTGGTAGTTTTTCATCAATAATGTCCTATTTAGCTTAATGCTGCTTTTTGAGCATCAAATAACTCATTAATACCAGCTTTTGCTAATGCCAACATTTCTTGTAGTTCATCAAAGCTAAATGGCTCTTCTTCGGCAGTACCTTGTACTTCAATCAGTTTACCTGTATCTGTCATCACTACATTTAAATCAGTTTCAGCAGCAGAGTCTTCAGGGTAATCTAAATCGGCTACTGCTTCGCCTTTGTAAATACCAACTGATACCGCAGCAATCATATGTTTTAATGGGTTGGTTTTAATAATGTCTTTAGCGCGCATATAATTAAGTGCGTCTACTAAAGCAACACAAGCTCCGGTTATAGACGCTGTACGTGTACCGCCATCAGCTTGAATTACATCACAATCAATACTAATGGTGTTTTCGCCTAAAGCTTTTAAATCTATTGCTGCGCGTAAAGAGCGTGCAATTAAGCGTGAAATTTCTAATGTACGACCACTTTGCTTACCATTTGCTGCTTCTCTTCTCATACGAGTATGGGTAGAACGGGGTAACATGCCGTATTCAGCAGTAACCCAGCCCTTACCTTGACCTTTTAAAAAGCGGGGCACACCTACTTCAACCGAGGCAGTACAAATAACTTTAGTTTCGCCAAATTCAATTAACACTGAACCTTCAGCATGAGTGGTAAATTGACGAGTAATGGTAACGGGGCGAATTTGCCCTAGAGTTCTGCCACTTGGACGCATGTTTACATTCCTAACAATAAATAATTGTTGGCATTATAATCGTTCGGTTAGTTTTTTGACATAATGATGCAGCAAGTATTTTGAAATATAGTAATAAAATACAAGGTCTTTATTTGAAGTGTTTATAACGAGAAATTTTATGAAGTGTTTATTTGTTAGTTTTTTTATCTTTTTTAGTTTTTTTAGTACCTTATTTTCAAAAAGCTTTGCCTTAGAAAGCGATATTAATATCGACCATGCTTTACCTGAATACAGTAAAGTGTATGACGATACACGAGATCCTTTTAAAGACGCCGTAGCTGCCCTTAATTTAGCTAAAGCCACAAAGCGAAATGTTATTATAAAAATTGGTGGTAATTGGTGTACGTGGTGTGAACGTATGGACGCTTTTTTAGTAAAGCAGCCGGCAATATATCAAGCATTACATAATAGATTTGTGGTATTAAAAGTTAATGTCAGTGACAGTAATGAAAACACAAAATTTATGAAATCGCTACCACCCATTTTAGGTTACCCGCACATGTTCGTATCTTCAAATGTTGGGAAAATGTTATTATCAAAAGATACTGCTGAACTGCTAGATAATGGTGACTATTCCGTCAATCGTTGGGTGGAATTTTTAGATAAATGGCAAATAAATCCTTTAGCTGGTACAACCATTAAAAAAGAGAAATAGCCCATGTTAACCAATGATTCGTTTTTTAATAAAGAATACAAAACACCACGTTGGTTAAGTAATAAATTATCACGACGTAGTGCGCTTAAATCAGCGGCGGGTGCCATGGCTATTGCAAGTATGCCAGTTATGTTAACCGCCAAGGCACATGCAAAAGCCGATAACACGTTATCCAAGCAACTAAAAACCGACCCATGGCTTACCCTTGATTCAGTTATAAATCATTTATTGCCTGCCTCACCTAGTGGGCCAAGTGCAGCTGAATTACAGGTTACTCTTTATTTATTTAATGTGGTTAATTTACAGCCAACTGAACAGGCTGAAATTGATTTTATTTATAAAGGCGTAGGTTGGTTAAATGGTTATACCCAAAGCCAATTAAAGCAAAATTTTATTGTGTTGTCTGATCCTAATAAAGAAAAGATGTTACGTGCTATAAGCCAATCTAGTGCTGGCGATAATTGGATCAATAACCTAATAAATTACCTTTATGAAGCAATGCTAGCACCACCTATTTATGGTGGTAACCCTAATGGTATTGGTTGGAAATGGCTAGAGCATCAAGCTGGTTTTCCGCTCCCTAAAATAGGTAATCGTTATTACGAACTTCCTGGGCAACAAAAAATTGAAATTACTCAAGTAACCAGTCAAGAGATTAGGCAGCCAAACAATCGCTTAGCTATGGAGCGCATTAAATCATGAAATTTGATATTTGCATTATAGGGAGTGGCGCAGGGGCTTCACCCGTTGCTTACACATTAGCTAAAGCGGGCGCAAAAGTATTAGTACTTGAAAAAGGCCCCTGGTTAACAGAAAAAGATTTTTACAAAGATGAACTCGCAATTAGCTTACGCGATTCTTACAACCCTGATTTATCAGAACAGCAACACGTAATAGAAGAGCTTTATGAAAGAGATAATGGCGATACCTTTTGGCAAGGCGAGCCAACTAGCGAGTCCGGTTGGAGTTTTTGGAACGGTAATGTTGTTGGTGGTTCATCAAATTTTATGAGCGGTTATTTTCATCGTTTAAAACCAATAGATTTTAAGCTTAAAAGTGAATTTGGCAGCATAACAGGCGCTAACATTGCCGACTGGCCGATTACTTACGAAGAGTTAGAACCTTATTACACAAAAGTAGATAAAGAAGTTGGTGTATCAGGCAGGGTGGTGGATCACCCTAATCAAGAACCCCGTTCAGAAAATTTTAGCTATCCTCCAATTGCAGAACATCCCATTGCTTCATGGATAGATAGTGCGGCAAAAAATATAGGCTATCATACCGTGCCTGTGCCTCGGGCGGTATTATCGCAGCCAGCAATGGGCAGAAGTAGTTGCGAATATTCGGGCTATTGTAGCAGTTACGGTTGTTCGTCAGGCGCTAAAGGTAGTGGTAGAGCTGCGTTATTGAATCATGCGGTAGCCTCTGGTAATTGCACCATAAAACCTGACTCCAAAGTATATAAAATAGAAACCAATGAACAAGGCGAAATAACGGGTGTATTGTACTACAACAAACAAAATCGGAAAAAACGCGCTACGGCATCTATATATGTAGTTGCTTGCCAAGCGATTGAAACCTCGCGTTTATTATTAGCTTCTACCGGTAAAAAATTCCCTAATGGGTTAGCAAATAATAATAATCAAGTAGGAAAAAATTTGGTTTTTAGCGGCGGAGGAACGGGTAAAGGCGATTTTATTTTTAACGAAATAGCAGAGCAAAAAGTAAATCAGCTTAAACAAGTTGGACCGTTTGTAAACCGCGCTTTGCAAGACTGGTATCAAATTGACGATAAATTATTTAACGGTGCAAATAGTAAAGGAACAGCTAAAGGTGGCACGATAGATTTTTTGTTTTACCAAAACCCTATTGCACGAGCCAAAGGAAGTCAGCGTGATAATGACGGCCGATTGGTGTGGGGTGAACAGCTTAAACAAAACTTAAAACAAGAATTTACTCGTTATAAAACGCTAAGGTTTGAAGTATTTAACGACTGGTTACCTACCGATGATTGCTTTGTGAGTTTAGATGATGAAGTCAAAGATAAATGGGGAGATGCTGTTGCTAAAGTTCGTATTGGTGCCCATAGCCATGACTTAAAAGTAGGTGAGTATTTAGCTAAAAAAGCCGAAAAGTTATTAGTTAACATGGGCGCAACTAACGTTTCTTCATCAATTAGTAGTTATCCGGCCACTAATTTAGTAGCAGGTGGTTGTCGGTTTGGTAATAACCCAAAAACCTCAGTATTAAATAAATATTGCCAGGCTCACGAGGTTAATAACTTATACGTGACTGATGGTTCGTTTATGCCCACCGGTGGCAGTGTGCCCTACACCTATACCATTTATGCTAATGCATTTAGGGTGGCAGATCACATAAAAAGCCAATGGGAACGGGTATAAGTAGTTGTTCTTGGTTATTATTGATAAACAAGAGCAACTACTAAATCAAAATAACTAAATCAGAACTGCCAAGAGTTAAGCTGCCTTTGATGCTAGCTTTTGAAATAACGAAAAGTCGCTAAGTATTTCCATTTCTTCCTTCTTATCTAACCATTCAAGTGCTTCACTTTGTTGTTCAGCTTCATTTATTTTACATTCAGCACTTATTTTATGTACATTAGGATGCCCGCGCGTAGCTTTAGGCGCTGATCCCACCATATCGAAATGAGCTTGTTGTAAATCACTATTATTTAACAAAGCCGTAAGATCAAGATGATCAATGTTTTGCTGTAAAGTTTTAGCAAATTTATCGCGTTGTTGCATAATAGGTTGCTCTTTCACTTCTTCCGGAATATTTAAAACACCTAGAAAACGCAATACTTTAGCTAACGTTCTGCTGCCACTCAGTGCCGATAACGGTATAGAAAATACTAAGCCAATAACCGTAGGCGATAACCATAAAAGTAACATCGGTGAATAATAATATAAAACTGCGGTAATACTTAGTCCGATAACGGTATGCCAAAAATGCTGTTTACATAAAAGCACCCATGGCGTTCCAGCATATTGACGCTGTTGAGTTGCCCAACCTGAATCTTTACCTCTAAAAATATCAAAAATATGCTTACTATGAATCAGCATGAAAATAGGGGCATATAAAATTGAAAAAAACATTTCAACAATCGCGCCTAAAGTCAGCCTTATAATACCAAGCGGTTTTCGCAGTGGGCTATGAAAAAAAGCTCTTAATAAGCCCAGCACTTTGGGCACAAGCAATATCCCCATAGTAAAAATGAAGAGGGCGATCATCCGTTCTGAATCAAACATTGGCCAATTTGGAAATAATGATAACTCATCTGTAAAGTATTCAATATTTACATAATGAATTTGTATTGCCATCACAATACCCACTAAAATTAGCGCCAACCAAAAAGGCGATGCCACGTAACCCATAACACCTGTGATCATGTGAAAACGGTTAGGCCAGCGTAACCCTTTAGCTTTTAATACCGCTAAATGTTGAATGTTTCCTTGTGCCCATCGTCTGTCACGTATTGCTACGTCTGATAAACTTGGTGGGCTTTCTTCCCAAGAGCCTTTCAGCTCCGGAAGCATTCTTACTGACCAACCGGCTCTTCGCATTAATGCAGCTTCAACAAAATCGTGCGATAAAATATCGCCTTTAAAAGGTTTAATACCACCAAGTGTTGGCAAGCCTGCAGAGTCAGCAAAAGCTTTAACACGTATAATGGCGTTATGGCCCCAATAATTACCGTCGTTACCCTGCCATGCTGTTACTCCACGCGCCACGATAGGTCCGTAAATGGTGCCCGCAAATTGTTGTAGCCTAGCAAACAAAGTATCACCACGATAAAGGCAGGGAAGGGTTTGAATTATTCCACTCTTTTCGTCGGTTGCCATTTCTTCCATCAATGTTTCTAAGGTGTCTACTGATAAAAGACTATCGGCATCAAGTACCAACATATAGTCGTACCTAGCGCCCCAGCGGCTTACAAATTCATGAACGTTACCCGCTTTTTTAGCTTTGTTATTGTAACGTCTTCGATACCACACGTTCACTTTACCGGCTAAAGAATCTTTTAAGCGTTGCACTGCCGCAGTTTCTTTGATCCACACATCGGGGTCGTTAGAGTCTGAAATAATAAAAATTTCAAATTGTTCACCTAAACCAGCCGTCGCTATATTTTCGCCCATACTATATAAGGCCGCGCAGGTTTCACTAGCATCCTCATTATAAGTAGGCATGAGCAACACTGTTTTTTTACCTTTAATAGAAGCTCGGTCTTTAAAGGTGGTTTTGCCTGAAAATAAAAAACCACAAACGGCAGCACATGCTGCAAATGCAATCCACACAAAAGTAAGTGCAAATAAACTTACCATCGCCCACTGCAAAACGGTAACTGTACCTTCAGAAACTATTAATACCATTTGGTAGGTGGCATAACCCGTTAAAGACAACGCACCGCCAAAGGTTATTAGTCGAGCAATAAATGCAGTCCAGCCTTGCCAATAATGCTTTACACCTAATTTTTCCTTAAAATCTTGCGGGGGCATATGCAAGGTTGATTCAGGCGGTGTCGCTTGGCTTTTAGGTGTTATCGTGTCCATCGGTAAAGCCATGTTTCGCCCCATTGTTTATCTTTGTGTGATAAGGAAACTCTTAGCTCTGAAAAATTTTCTTCGCCCGGTTCAAATTTAACTACCACGCGTAAATTACCATTTTCTGGAATAACCTTACTGATGCTACCCACAATTTTTCCGGAACTACTTATGGCATTAATCGTCATGTTAGGTGGGATTTTTTTTCCTTCAAAATCTATAACAAAGTCACGTACCGTCTCAGAACCTAATGCAATTCCTGAAGCCGTAGCAACTATTTTACCGTCATGTTGTTCAGCAGGTACTGAACTGCCCCAAGAAACTTTATACGAAAATGGATGAGCTTGACCAGCCTTTAAGGGTGCGTCAGGTTGCCAAAATGCCACAATATTGTCATGAATTTCAGCTTTTGTTGGGATCTCAATTAACTCAACATGTCCTGCTCCCCAGTTTGACGTTGGCGTTACCCAAGCAGATGGGCGCTTTTGATAATGTGCCTCTATATCTTCAAAATTAGAAAACTTACGGCTACGCTGCATTAAGCCAAAACCTTTAATTGCATCATCTTTAAATACCGATACTTCTAAACGGCGAGGGTTAGCTAATGGACGCCAAATTTTTTCATTGTTGCCTTTGATCATAAATAAACCATCAGAATCATGTACCGCAGGGCGAAAATCGTCAAATCTGCTGGTGTTAATAGGATTAAATAAGAACATTGATGTAAGGGGAGCTATACCAAATGAAGGAATATCTTTGCGTGGGTAAAGCACACTATCTACTTTCATCTCAGTGTTTTTACCAGGCATTGCTGTAAAAGTGAAGGCACCGGTTACAGAAGGGCTTTGCATTAACGCATGAACAATTAAATGCTTGTTGGCTTTGCCGGGGCGCTCAATCCAAAATTCAGTAAACTCGGGAAACTCTTCACCAGAGGGTTTTGCTGTATTGACCGCTAAGCCCCTAGCTGATAAGCCATACCAATTTGATTCTCCAACTGCTCTAAAATAACTGCCACCCTGAAACACCATAAATTCGTCCCATTTTTCAGGCGTATTAATGGGGTGTGTTACGCTAAAGCCTGAATACCCTTTAGCCTCAGATTTTTTAATATCTTGCAGTTCATCGTTATAGTTAAAAATGTCTGTGGTGTATAAAACACGCCGAGATACTCCACCTACGACTAAATTTAATTTAACGGGAGTTTTAAATAAAAAACCAGGATGAAGTGGGCTTACTCTAAAATTACGATCTTCGCGCGACCAAATAGTAGCGCCTCGTTCAAACTGTATTTTTTTATATTCGTCGTAACTCATTTGGCTTAAAGGATTATCTTCTGCTATGTGCTGTAACTTATATTCTTGAGAAGATAATTGCTTTGCTCTATTTTCAAGCCATTTTCGGTCAAAGCGATAAGTTGGGCGTTCTTGTTTCTTCTGAGAATCGCCAACCTCAACCTGATTTGTATCGGTAGTGTCTTGTGCTAATACACCATGTGAGAAACTTATGGTTAAAGCGATTAATCCAGCGAGTAGAGGTATTCTTTTATTCAAAGTTTTTTCCTTTTACATTGATTAAATTTTATATAGATATTTACTATCACAAACATAATTGAATTAATGGTTATGGTTATGGTTATGGATTTGGGTGAAGGTATTACTTATAAGTTTTTCACGATTAATATACTAAAACGATTCAAATAACCTATTAGCGTTATTGTAATTTTTTGTACTGTATAAGTCATTACATTAACTTGTTTTTAACATTGTTCATGCAAGCCATTAACGGGTTAACAGGCTTGATTCATCGACACGTCAGTACCAAGCTCGTATAACAATCACTATAAAATTAATTGTAAGCAAAATTGAAATTTATGATCATTGTGATACTTTTGTTAAGACTTCATAAAATTCATCGTCCACAATTAAGGTAAATGAACCTCATTAAATAACGAGACTATGATGAAAAAAATCTTAATACTAACAGTGGTCAGCCTAGTTATTACAGCTTGTGGCGGCGGTAATTCAAACGAAAATTCAAACGAAAATATAACGCCTACTTCTCCGGAAATGTCTGAAAACCCACCCGTTATAACACCTCCAGTCACACCAACTACATACACTGGCGTATTTATAGACTCTGCTGTTGAAGGGTTAACCTATAAAACGGCTACCCAGCAAGGTAAAACCAATATAAATGGTGAATTTATTTATCAATCAGGTGAAATGGTTACATTTTCTATTGGTGGAGTGAGTTTCCCACCCGTATCGGTCAAAGAAAAAATAACCCCATTAGATGTTTTTAACACGGAAGACTTAAATAATAAGGCAGTAGTTAACATGCTTAGGCTACTGCAATCATTAGATATAGACGGGCAGCCAGAAAATGGTATTACTATTGTTGAGTTAGCACATACGTTAACTGAAAATATTACCATAAGCTTTACAGACAGCAATTTTGAAACACTACTCAACGAAGCGCTAGTGTCTTATAGCGGAGTTAATACACGTTTAATTAGTGAAGTGATGGCAGTACAACATTTTCGCAATACACTCATGTTAAATGAACCTATAGCCAATAGTTGCGGCGGACAAAATCACCCTAAAGTAGGCTACACCGGAACTTTTAATGCTATTGCTCACAATGTATCAGGTACCGTCACCATTACCGATAATTGCACCATAGTTGTAGAGAATTTTAATTACGATGCTACAGCACCCGCAGTATATTTTTATGGTGATACACAAAGTGACTTCTTATCAGATAAAGCTTTTATAATAGGTGGGTTATTACGTGATGACTCGGTAGATTATGTAAATGAAAAAATCACACTAAGACTACCCAATAATAAAACATTAGATGATCTTGAATACTTAAGTGTGTGGTGTGTAGATTTTGCAGTAAACTTTGGCGATTTACGCTTTCAAGCCCCCTAGCCTAATGCGCTTTTTTATAGTGACTAGCGACAAATTACAGGTTCGTGTGGGAACTAAAACAATTTAGACCAGATTTCAAGTTCCAGACGAAATCTAAGGACTACATCCATGTATGCAAGGTATTAAGTTTATGTCATGGTTATTCTCGGTAACTGCTCGTGCGTTACCCTAATATCCTACATCCGTAGGTCTGACTACATTTAATAACGACGCATAAATTGTTTTTAGACCCATCGAAGAAGCGCTTGAACGTTCATTCTTTTAAAAATGACTTCATCGTTAATACTTTTTACAAGGGAACGGCCATTACAACAAAGTATTGCCTTAAATTGCTTACTATAAACATTGACGCTCACGCACTCTGAAACGAGCATTTTGATTAGTAACGGGTATAATCATATAAAATAGTAAACTAGGTAACATTATGATCCACAGTATGACCGCATTTTCACGTGTAGAAGTAAAAGGAGATTGGGGTAACGCCGTATGGGAAATTCGTAGCGTAAATCAACGATTTTTAGAAACGTATTTTCGATTACCAGAGCAATTTCGCAGCATTGAACCCGTATTAAGAGAACGTTTTAGAAAACAACTTAACCGCGGTAAAGTGGAGTGCAACCTTCGTTTTAACGCCAACGCGTCTGAAAAAAACAATTTAACTCTTAATAAAGATTTAGCCCAGCAACTTATTGAACATGCCGGTTGGATCAACGAGCAAACCTTAAATAGCCAACTCAATCCAGTAGAAATAATGCGTTGGCCTGGTGTTATGGAAGCTGAAGAATCCGACATGAGCAAGGTGCAAACTGAAATACTTGCTGGATTTGACCAAGCGCTTAGCGACTTTATTACTGCTAGAGCCAGTGAAGGTCAGAACATGAAAATACTAATTGAACAACGCCTTGACGGCATAACCGCCGAAGCTGAAAAAGTAAAAGCCTTCATGCCTGAAATTATTCAATGGCAACGTAACCGCATAATCGACAAATTTACTGACGCCAAAATTGAACTTGAATCTACGCGAGTAGAACAAGAACTGGTATTGCTTGCTCAAAAAATGGATGTTGATGAAGAAATAGATCGTTTATATAGCCACGTAAAAGAAACTAAAAGTATCCTGAAAAAAGGTGGCGCCCAAGGTCGACGTTTAGACTTTATGATGCAGGAATTTAACCGCGAAGCAAATACCTTAGGGTCTAAATCTATCAATTCAGACATTACTAATTCAGCAGTTGAGTTGAAGGTATTGATTGAACAGATGAGAGAGCAGATCCAAAATATTGAATAACGTCTGTTAACCTCCCTAATTGCCCTGTGCAGAAAGATAAACATAAATTGTAGCAAGAATTAGAATTTGTTCAACAAAAATTGGCTACATTGGCAGACATGTTTTCACAACAACTCATCACCCTTGAGCGATACGAGTCAGGTGGTATTGACCCTTTATCTAATGAAGAATTAAAGCAAGCCCAAGAAATGGCTAAAGACATGATGGAGTCTATTGAAGAAGATAAAAACCAAATGACAATTGAAAGCTAATTTTTTAAGTAGGATGTCAGTATCTTTTTCTGTAAAATCTTTAAATATAAAAGTTCGTTTATTTGTTAACTAAGGAGAATTAAATGGTCCAGCACCCACCTCTTGCAATGTTTACTTCAAATGACGGCAAAACTCGTCTTCAAATTCGTATGCAGGAAGACTCGCTTTGGTTAACACAAAAACAAATTGCAGATCTATTTGAGCGTTCCAACAAAACAATCAGTGAGCATATCAATAATATTTACGATGAAGGGGAGTTAGACCCTACCTCAACTATCCGGAAACTCCGGACAGTTGCCCTGGAAGGTACGCGGGAAGTGGAAAGGCTGCTAGATCATTACAATTTAGAGGCGGTACTTTCTGTTGGTTACAGAGTTCGTTCGTCACGAGGTACACAGTTTAGGCAGTGGGCTAATCAAGTACTAAAAGAGTATTTAATTAAAGGGTTCGCTATGGATGACGTACGCCTTAAAAACCCCGATAAAGATCTGAGTTCAGACTACTTTGATGAATTACTTGAACGCATTCGCGATATACGAGCTTCAGAGCGCAGATTTTATCAAAAAATCACTGATATTTACGCTACCGCAAGTGACTACAATAAAAATGCTCCTGAAAGTCAAAGCTTCTTCGCCACTGTTCAAAATAAGCTTCATTGGGCAATTCATGGACATACGGCTGCTGAGCTAGTTAAAGAGCGTGCTAATAGCGAGCTACAGAATATGGGCCTTAAGTCTTGGGGTGGTGCACGAGTTACTAAAAAAGATGTATCGGTAGCTAAAAATTATTTAACGCAAGAAGAGTTGAGTGAGTTAAATCAAATTGTCACAATGTACTTAGACTTTGCTGACTTACAAGCTAAGAAAAAAGTTCCTATGACAATGGCTCAATGGGCGACTAAGTTGGATGCATTTTTAGAGTTTAACGATCAAAATGTATTAACCAATGCAGGAAAAATATCACATAAAGTAGCCCAACAACTTGCTGAAAGTGAATACGAGAAGTTTGTCGAAATACGCAGGGTTGAGCTGACAAATGAAGTCAGCGATTTTGATGAGTTAGTTAATAAAGAAAAGCAGTTAACTCAGAAAAAATAGTTCACCAAAGCGCTTTAAATTACAGTGGTGAGTGAATTGGTGAGTACCACTCTATATTCCGGCCAAATAAATTCGCAAGCACTTGATATATAAAAACTAAGTTAAATATAAAAATATTCAAATTCAGAATGTTGAGTGATGTTTCAGGCTGTTTCAGAATATTTAAATAATTAATAAAATTTCAAGGTTATGCGAAATTAATTTGATAATCCTATTTATCTAACTTAAACATTCTATGGTTAATTAATTCTCAGTTCAGTTGTTAATTTTATTGAGGCGTTTAAATTGTACTTATAAAAGTTCTCATGTATCGTTTTTATGCGCAATAAAGTGAGCTAAGCCCACCTTTTTATGCGCATAAAAGTGTATTTACTTTGGTGAATAAATCTAGAATAAAATGAAACGATTAGTGTTAAATAAGCGGCTTACTTGGAAAAATCAAAATTCAAGAAAACCTGTTTTGTTAGATGAAGCAAGACAAACAGGGAAATCTTATTTATTAGAAGTTTTATTTGGCCAACACTTTGATCAAGTTATACGATAATTTATTTCATTTCATAAACAGATCCACGCCAAGCCTTTGTTAATGATAATGTTTTAGAATTTTTAATGACCCAATGTTTTTATGGATTGTTATACTTATAACGCATTGATTTATATTTTAATTTAATTTCTGGTTATTTTATCTCTTCAATTTTTAAAATCTCGTTATTTGAAATCTGATAATTTGGAATAACAATGAATCCACTTTTAGCCACTTATGTATCAAGCTTTTAACCAAAATTTTGCTCTAATAACTTCATTAAATTACGCTTAGGTTTATAGGCTAGTTTTATTTCACTAAGTAAATCCTCAAACTTTTCATCCCAATCTGCACACTCAGGTAAACCTTGTTTTAATTCTGTAAGTACATCAATGGTTTGTTGATAAGCCGCATTATTAGTTTGTTTTGGGTAAAGCATGGTTATACGTTGATAAAATTCAAATGCTAATTCGGTATCTAGTGAGATAGTTTTTCGCGCTATTTTCTCTAGTTGAGCGGTATCAACTTTATTGTTTTTAGCATAATTAGCTGCTTTTTTTATCTGCTCGTTTTTAAGATAAAACTCAATTAGGTTATAGCCCGGTACATGCCAACGAGTGTGTTGTTGGTTAGTAATATTATTAATTAAAATTGACTCTGCTTGTTGGTAGCATTCTGTGTGATTTATGCCTGATTTTTCAGCCAAACTTTGTAGTTTTTGATAATCACTAAATTGCTCTGTTTTGCTAAAAATTTGCCATTGAATTGTCAATGCCTCTTGAGGTTGCTGCTTTGCTTCAAACAAGGTGATTTTCAATCGTTTGATCTCTGTAGCATGACGAAATTTATCTTGATGTTTTTGAGCCTTAGCAAGCCATAATTCTGCTTTTTCAATATTTTTTGGTTTAAATCCTTGTGCTAAATTTAACTCTGCAAGTTCGATAAAATCACGAACATCAATAGCAACCTTAGCTTTTAACTCTATTTTCTTGGCGGTATTTTGCTCTACTCCTGGTTGATGTAATAATATGTAAAGCAGATTGTTATATGGTGATTTTTCTTTATAACTTGCACCACTAGGCAAATCGGGCAACGCATTCCACTTATCTTGTATTGCTTGGTAGAAAAGCGTATTTACGTCTTGGGTCGTATCATCTAAAAAGTCTCCGGGAATGTCAGGATAGACCATTTCTATATCTTCGTTGGTTTGGGCTTGTAAAAGAAATTGTGCTTTTTTATTTGCAGACCATGGCAGTTGCTTAAAGGTTTTTGTTAATGTGTTATTTATCTGGTTTTCTAAGCCAAATCGATAACCTCCAGAATCATCTAATCGTTCCAGTAATTTATTCAGTCGTTGTGACATATATTGTGTAAGAGAAAATACATCTTCAGCATCAAGTTCTGTAAATATATCAAAAATGGGATCTAATAAAGCCTCAGCATGAGTAAAGTATGCTCGAACTTTAGCGTACTCCCATAGGTTGCGGTAGGGCAGTGCTTTGGTTATTTGCTTTTTAAGTTGTTTGATATCAATTGAACCTGAAGCATTATCAGCTTTTAACTGCCATTTAGTTGTAAGTAAATTATCATCGCCAATCAGTTGAATAAGTGCGTCTTTTGCTTCTTGCTCGGGTAACTGGTTAACATAAGCTTTAACACGGTCAAGTGGATCGCTGTCTTGTAGTTTAGACTGTTCCACCTGTTTATTTTGATAGGCTAAGGTCGTAGCGACGCAATGCTTACAAAAATCAAAATTAGCAGAGGCTGGACAATCACAACTTCCATCTAATACTTTGTCCGTTATTTGTAGTTTTACTTGATAAGATTCAGTGCCTTTAACGTTAGCAAAAACATATCCTGCTTTTTCTTTGATGGATAAAACAGCACCGCTATTATATAAGGCTAGACCCCTTTGGTACGCTCCTTCTCCTGCGAGACGGATCAACATGTTTTTATTAATGAGCATACTTTATCCTTTTTTGAAAAGTCATTTAAATTTTATTTAAATATTGCATACGGGTACAGCTTTAATTTGTTTTATCGTAATAATTCGACGCTATTGCACTTTTCTGCGCTTAAAAATATCAAACATCAAAAAACAATCTATACCCATTAGAACTGTAGCGATGTGAATGCTCGATTTGAGATTTATTTTATTATAAAATCTCATTTTTTGAGGTTTCTATTTATTAATCTTTTTGTATAAACAACACCACTTTAGAGCCCCCATTATTGATCTAATCACGTCGTATATTCGTATAAATTTGCATATATAATTGAACATACAAAGATAATAATGAAGCGTTCGCTGTATTGGGTAACTCAAGATCTGCGTATTAATGATAATACTGCGTTAAATGTAGCGGCTAAAAGTGACCGGTTACTATGTGTTTATGTGGTTGATAAAAAATGGTTTGAGCCGAAAAATTATCAGTCTACACCTTTAGGTAATATTAGGTGGCAATTTTTACAAAGCTGTTTGAGCGACTTTAATCAAAGTTTATTAAAACTTGGTCAACAGTTACATATTGTTTATGGCGATACGCTTTCAAGCTTAACAAAGCTGTGCGAACAATATGAAATCAGCAATGTTATTACCACTCGATTACCGGGTACATACGAAAATAATACTGTTAATCAACTAAGTACAAACCTTCCTAACATTATTATTAATAAAGTTGAGCAGTTTACTTTATTTACTCAAACTCAATTACCTTTTGAGCTTGAACAGTTACCTCATAGCTTTTCAAAATTTAGAAAGGCAGTAAATGATGTAAATATTCCTGAAATTGCTCCTGTAATTGAATCGTTGCCTAGCCTCTTTAACAATATGCCGCAACCCACTATTTTTAGACCCGATTGGTTACCCTCTACTTACCCTAAAGAAAGTAAGCAAGGTTATTATTTTGATGGTGGAGAGTGGCAAGGTAAAAAGCATTTGGTTAATTATTTTTCTTCTTCAGCGCCACTCACTTATAAAGACGTTCGAAATAATTTAACAGGTTGGCAAAACAGCAGTAAGTTTTCAGCGTGGTTAGGTTGTGGTTGTATTTCTGCTCGACAAATTATGGGTTATGTACATAACTTTGAAAAACAACAAGGTAAAAATAGCTCTACTGAGTGGTTGTATGTAGAACTATTATGGCGTGAATATTTTCAGTGGTTACATTTTAAATTTGGCGCTAAAACTTATCAGTTTAAAGGTTTGTTTGATACTACGCCGTTAACTTCTTTTTATGCAGAACGCTTTAATAAATGGTGTATGGGAAATACACCTTACCCATTAGTTAATGCCTGTATGAATGAATTAAGACTTTCAGGTTACTTAAGTAACAGAGGTCGACAAATTGTTGCGAGCTGCTTGGTTAACGAGCTAAGTGTTGATTGGCGTTACGGCGCTGCCTGGTTTGAACAATGTTTAATTGATTATGATGCTGCGATTAATTGGGGTAATTGGCAGTATATTGCAGGCGTAGGAGTAGACTCAAAAGGCGGCAGGCACTTTAATATTGCAAAACAAACGGCGCTTTATGATGCTGATGGTGTTTATCAGGCTAAATGGACTACTCTGTCTGATTCAACTGATGTTATTAATGAAAGGTTAGATTCTGTTGACGCATCAGATTGGCCTGTTACTGCTGAAAACTCAAGCAAAAAAAATATAGATAATGCGTCTGTAAAGGACATCTCTTCACCTTATTATTCACCTAGCAAAAATGCCGACACTGTGGTTAAAGGTGAATTAAACGATAAGCTTAAGTAAATGGCTGAGCGTACTTCTGTTAATGTTGTTTGGTTAAAGCGTGATTTGCGATTAAGCGATCACGAACCTTTAACTTATGCGCTTGAAGAAGGATTAACGCTACTTTATTACGTATTTGAACCCTTATTACTTAACGACCCACATTATGATGAACGCCATTGGCGTTTTGTTTGGCAGTCTATTCAAGATCTTAATCATCAATTAGCACCTTACAACTCTTGTATTTATGTTTATATTGGCGATGCGATTGAAGGGCTTAATGAAATAAACAATACCTTTCTAATTCAGCAATTATTAAGTCACGAAGAGGTAGGTTTAACTTCAACGTTTACACGTGATAAAGCGGTTAAAGCGTGGTGTGTATCTCAAAAAATTACGTGGTATGAATATGAGTATGGTGGTGTTATTCGAGGCAAAAAAAATAGAAACGACTGGGACAAAAATTGGTATAGGGTGATGAGGGCACCACTAAGTGAGCCGGCACTGTTAGCAACCTCTTTGGTTAATATTGAGTCTTTAGCCTCATTAAAGTTGGCTGAAATTCCTGTCGAATGGCAAAGCAATAATGATTTAATGCTTAAAGGTGGTGAGTTATGGGCAAAAAGAACACTTCAGTCGTTTTTAAAAGAGCGCGGTAAAAGCTACCATTTTGATGTTTCAAAACCACTGGCAAGTAGAAAAAGCTGCTCTCGCTTGTCGCCTTATTTAGCCTGGGGAAATATAAGTTTAAGGCAGTTTTATCAAGCTATTTCGATAAAAAGCAAAGAAGTTGGCTGGAAAAATCCAATTAATAAATTAGCCTCACGCTTACATTGGCATTGTCACTTTATTCAAAAGTTTGAAAGTGAGCACGAAATGCAGTTTCGACCAGTGAATAAAGCCTACGAAAATTTACATTTTCCTGACGTGCATTGTGGTTTAACGGTTGAAGAACGTTTACACAAATGGAAAACAGCCCAAACGGGATACCCGTTAGTTGATGCTTGTATGCTTTGTTTGATAAAAACAGGTTATTTAAATTTTAGAATGCGAGCAATGTTGGTGAGCTTTTTGTGCCATCATTTAATGGTAGATTGGCGCTTAGGCGTAGCGTATTTAGCTAAATTATTTTTAGACTTTGAGCCAGGTATTCATTACCCGCAATTTCAAATGCAGTCGGGTGTAACGGGTACAAATGCTATTCGTGTTTATAATCCCGTTAAACAGTCTCAAGAAAAAGATAAAGACGGTGAGTTTATTAAAAAATGGCTGCCTCAATTAGCCGGGTTGCCCAAAGAAGTTATTCATACGCCTTGGGTTTTATCTCCTATGGAAGAGCAACTTTATGAATTTATTTTGGGAGAATCTTACCCTCGACCCATGATAGATATTAATGAAACAGGAAAAATAGCGCGTGATATATTGTGGGGTTTTCAAAAGCGTTTTGATACTAAAAAAGAAAGTCAACGCATTTTAGCTACTCACGTGAGAACGCCTAACAATTCAAAAAAACCAAAAAAAAGCTCAAGTTAAAAAATACCTAATGCATAAAAAACTACATTTACCTCGCAAAATTTGTTGTACCTGTAAAAAAGAATTTATTTGGCGTAAAAAATGGGATAAGTGTTGGGACAATGTGTTGTATTGTTCGCAGCGATGTAAACGAAATAAAAATACAATACCAAAAAATTAAGATTAATGGTAACGGGCATAAACACCATTTTTAGGTAACTAGCTTATTCTTAAAATAGCTAGTTACCTAAAAAAGCAGAGTCAGAAGTTGGAACCCGAATCTTTAAGTATACTGGGTAAGCTATCGCTTTAAACTGATATTACCATTCTTGGTATTGCATTCTTACTTGTATCTATTTGTGGTGCACAAAGTAAAATTCGTCCAGTTTCAATGGCTTTATCTTTTACCACATATGCTTTGAATGCCTTTTCACGCTCATGACCTATTGTTATCAATGCTTTTACCTCTACCTCAGATAATTTTTGATTAGCGGCTGCACCAATATCTGCTGGAGTGCTGATGGCGCAAATTCTGACACGTGTATTTTTTTGATCTTTCATTACAGCAATAAATTGTTCAATGTATTCAGTTTGTTTTTCATCAGGTTCAACTTGTTTGGCTTGATAAGGTAAATCTTCAAACCTGAGTTTTAGAATAAACTCACCGGCGGTCATCGCCACAGAAACTATATTGGCGTAAGGTACAAATGTCGCCATTAGGTAATCTTGGGTAGCAGACATAACGGCTTTTTTTGTAATAAGTGCTATAAAGCTACTAATACCAAAAGAGGGCGATGAAGTTTTTCCTGACAAGGGCACGTCAAGTACTAAATCACCGTTGCCGTCTTTGAGCATGCCTAATGCGGTATTAAAAGGTATACCAACTTGATCTTTAATAAGGTTGGCTTCTTGGCTATTTACGGCGGTTGTTTCAAGTCCATTGATGTTAATACTTACTTCACCATCTAAATCATCGTCTGTTAAAGTAACTTCTAATTTGGTATTTAATTGACCACTTTTTAGTTCTAATTGAAGAGCGTCTTTCATGTAGGTTGAAACATCAGGCAATGAAAGTTCGTTTAAAAAACCTTTAATGTGGTAAACCTTTTGTTGTGCAAAAGGTTGAACAAAACCGTCAAACGCGAAGTTTGCGTAATCGTTACTTTTGCCTTTTAATGTTATAGGCGTTTTGTTTTCAGAGCTTTGCGCTAAATTACTTAACTTACCAATAGCAAGTTCTTCAATGCTAAAACTGCGTTTGTAAGTGGGGTTTACGCTGTTATCTAGAAAGTCTATTTGGTTATCTTTAATTATATTAAACGCATTGATACTGATGTAATAAGGTTTTTTTGTGCTTTTTTCTGGTGGAATGTTTGCTGTTTGGTTTGTGGTTAACTCTGCTTGAGTATCAGTTGTGGTAGATTTTTCAGAAGGCTCTTTTACCGGTTTTTTTGTCGGTAATGTTTCAGCTTTAGCCGTTTGAGATGAGGCTAAATCAACTAGGTTAGCAAGTGCCTTTTCTTTATTGAGGATAATGTGGCTAATAATGCCACTTATGTTAATTTCGTTTATTGATAATGCTTCAGCGGAAGCTTTAATGTTGCTAATACTTATATTTTTGATAGTAGCAACGGGTGGGAGATCTGTAGCGCTAACTTGAGAGAAAAGTAGCTGCTCTAGCTCAAGCGATTCAATAAGCACTGCTGGATTAATGGCTATATTATTTTCATCATTAGAAGATAATTCAGACGATAGCTCAGGTGGTAGTTTAGGTTGTAGTTTAGGTGATAATTTAGGTGATAATTTAGGTAATAATTTAGGCGTAACATTATTGAGAGTAAGTGCTGAAAACGACACTATTTTTGGTAACGCTGCGCTTGGATTGTTTGTTTTGGTGTTGGAAGCTTGTAAATTTTCTTCATGGGGAAGCGCCTCTACTAAGCCATTTTTTAAAATGAGCTTTGCACTACCTGTTATTGATTTTAGTTGAGTTGTTTCGGATTTATCAGTGGAAATAACTTTAGCGAGTTCAATGGCAGCATCATTCATATCATAAGTTAAACTTTCTAAATAAATACTTTGCTCTTTAGTACGAGTTAATACTTTTTCTGTATTTAAGCTCGTGTTATTTATTTTTATATTTATTCCCTCATCGCTAAGGGTGATTATTTGTGTGCTATTAAATGAGAGTAATCCATCAAGCATTTCTACTGGCTCAATAAAGTGCTTTATTTTGCTAAGTGAGTATTTACTTATTTTTATATCGTTATTAATACTGCCTTTATTGTCTTTTAAGTTTAAATTAGAGGCTAGGATAATCGTTGCGCCATCAAGTGAAGAGGTAAGTTTTAGCTCAGCGGATTGTTCGTTTTGGTTAGCGTTTATTTTATTTATTAAAAGTTCTTGTATTGCAAAAGTATGCTTAGCACCGTTATATAAAATATTTATGGTGCTATTGGAAAGCGCTAATGAATCTAGTTTTACTTGATAAGGAGCGGGCTGAGATGAAGTTGTATCCTCTTTAGTAGTTTCAGGTGGATTAAGTGAGGTCAGGTTGATGCCAGCTACCCATAAATCAACTTTGTTTTTTTCTATATCAACGCTTACTTTATTCATTGAAAGCTTTTCTAATTCAATTATGTCGAAGGGGATTTTATGTAACGCGACTTGTAGTATTAGGTGCCCTGCTTTAAAAACAGGTTTGTTGTTTTTTAATAACTCTAAATCAGCAACAGTAACGCGAGTTAAAAATGGGTTAAAACTAATGTAAGATCCCGGAGCAAGCGTCAGCCCATATTTTGCTAAAGGCTCTTTAGCAAAATATTTAATAATAGGTGACGACAGTACCCAAATTAAGCAATATAAAATAATAAAAAAGGCAAATATTTTAAATAGTAATGTTTTATAAAAAGGTGAAGCCATGAGGAAATGCCTCGATGATTGAAACTTAGTTAAGCCATGATAACTTTATCAAGCACTATATTAAACAGAGCATTGAAAAGTCCTTAGGCATACATACCCGTTACCAATCAAAATGCTTGTTTTATCGGGGGAAGATCAGCGCGCGAGCGTCAATGTTTTTAATCCCACTGAAACCTGCATTTTGAATGATAACGAGTATAATATTAAAATAGCGTTGAGTATTTGCGTTTATAGCGAGGTAACATAGTTTGATTACCTACAATCCCTCCTTGGTGAATATAAAAAGTGGCAGTGCTGTTATTTATATTATTTGCTAAATAGTCTAGTAAGCATTGCCAACCTGAGGGGTCGTATAATAATTCAAACTCAATACCTGTTTCAGCATATAAACGTTTCCACATCATAAGTAGGTCTTTGTTTAATTTACCAAAGTGAACTTTTTTACGTTGAGGCAAAATGGTTGGCCATTGTGTTGAATTAGTATTTAATTGATAAAACTGCTGTTTTAAATAATTTTCATCTCCCACACAAGCACAAGTTAATACCTTGACTGGGATATTATGAGTGCTAAACCAGGTTTGTAAAAACAGCGCGGTTGTACCTGTGCCTGAAGGTAACATAATTTGTATATAGGTATGTTGTTCAAAAAATTTATGCAGGGCGCAGTAATCAAAAATTTCTTGCGCGAGTTTATACACACCTATACAAGCGTATTCACTACGCCCCCCTTCAGGGATAAATAAACTATTAATCGGTAAGGTTTTTGCCAGATCATGCATGTAATGATCAAGATTTTGATCGCCATTATATTCTATAGCCGTTAAGGGATTTTCCACTTCAATAATATTGGCACCTAAAGCAATAGCTTGACCATAATTACCAAGAGGAGAGTTTTTTAACCAAGAGGGAATACGATTGACATAATAATTAAGTTGCCAGCCTTTTAGTTGAGCTAAAGCCGCCAAAGAATATAACGAATTAGCTTGTGTAGAACCATAACTAACTAGTTGAGTAACATGACTAAAAGGGGTTTGAAGGTAGTAAGCAAATTTGCGCGCTTTATTACCTGAGAAATAAGGATTGAGTAAATCGTCACGTTTTACATAAATATTGTGTTGTTCAACAATAACTTTTTCGATAGGTGATTCAGATAAAATACTATTTACCTTCATATTAACCTTTTGAACCACCTGCACATGCTGGCGATTGAGTAGCCGTTTGCGCTTTTGCTTGCCATTCTTTTGGGGTAAAGGTGTGTAAAGCTAAGGCATGTATTTCGTTAGCAAGTTCATGAGCTAATAACGTGTTTATTTTACGATGCCTACCAATTAGGCGAAGCCCTTCAAAAGCGTTTGAAACAATAACAACTCTAAAGTGACTGGTGGTTGAGCTACCACCATGGTTATGACTTTCGTTTTCAATCTCTAAAAATTCAGGTGTAAATTCAGATGCTAATTTAGTTTCTAAAGTATTTTGTATCGTCATTATATTAAGCCAGCAATAATAATAGTGCACATTATGACAGCTTGTTATGATGGGAGCAAAATAGTCAGGTGACTTTTTACAGGCGAGATTCTTATAAGTGATAGCTTTATAGATAATGGCTTTTACATGCGATGAATGTTGCAGGTAACGTGTTTTACGTTATCATATATACCCGTTACCATTCAAAATGCAGGTTTGTGTGGAAACTAAAAACAATTTAGGCAGGGTATTAAATTTATTCCATGGTTATTCTCGGTAACTGCTCCTGCGTTACCCTAATATCCTACATCCTTATAGGAACCTGACTAAACTTAATAACGACGAATAAGTTGTTTTTAGACCCATCGAAGAAGCGCTTGAGCGTTTATTCCTTTAAGAAATGACTTAATCGTTAATACTTTTTATAAGGGAACAACCATTAAAACACAATATTGCCTTGAATTACTTACTATAGACATTGACGCTCACGCGCTCTGAAACAAGCATTTTGATCGGTAACGGGTATAAAAACTATTAGCTGAAATTTATTGATGTGGGGTATATGCAATGCTGTTTAAGTTTTTCATGATCATACTAATGGTACTGGTGGTTTCAAACACGACCTTGGCATTTACTTTTAAGACAGTGAAAAACCCTGATTTAGGGATATTGAAAAACTTTAAAGCCAGTCAGTTATGTACCGTAGCGGAAAATACTCATCACTACCTTAAAAGCTACACCGACGATTCATTTGCGGTAAATGCTGGTAGCGTTTTTAACAATAAAATATCTTTGCAGCAGGTTAAAGATACTTTAATGTTTATTTGTGATACTTATCGCTCTGATGTACAACATAAAAGGCAAAGCCGATTACATAATATTGAATTTCTTAACGCTAATTTTGATTTTTATCAATGGCTTCCCGACACAAAAAAAGCAAAAGGTATCGCATTAAAAAGCAATAATGCGGTGAAATCTAGACTGTTAAACAACATTCCTGAAGATCAGATTTTTCTCACAAAATATTACACTAAAACTTTATCGGCTAGCCCAATAAAAACTACAGAATTTAATCAAGCTTTGTATGCCATACCCTTTGATGAAAAAGGACTTACACTAGATCAAGCGAATAAAAATAAAGCTTCAACGCGATTTAAATATACCCGACAAGAAATAATTAAGGGGGCACTACTCACCAATAATTTGGCCAAACCGCTGGTTTGGATCAGTGAAGAATCACTGCATGATGTATTATTGCAAGGCACGGGTGTTCTTACGGTAAATAATAAAATACGTTACTTTAATGTGCACCGTAATAATGGAATTGCTTATGATTATAGCATTGGTAAAATAGAGCAAGCGCGTTATTGGTATTTTGCTGAAGTGCCCAGCATTATGGGGTATGGCAAAACCTTAGCGAGTAAAATTGCAGTTAAGCCTCATGTAACTTTTGCTGGTAATGTTAAACAGTTAGGTTTAGGTAAGCTGTTTTTGGTGAGTTTTGTACAAACTGGAGAAAAAATAAGTAGAATGGGTGTCTTAGCCGATCAGGGTGGAGCTTTTGACGATAACTTATTTCAGTTAGATTTATTAGTTGATAGCTACAAAGGTTGGGATGATTATCACCAAGCTAATAAAACTATGCCTGATTATGCACAAGCGTGGCTATTAATTAAAAAATAATAGAGATTAAATGAACTGGGTGTTAGGTGAGGTAGCAGCTAACACCGTTTTACCTTCAATTTATATCTTTTAAGACGGAAGCGCTCTAAGAAGTACAGGGCTATTTGAAGAGTGGGTCACCTCACTTTTTGAAAGGCTACTGGTAAATGTAGACAGTGTTTCTTCTTTTTCTTTTGAGGTTGACGGATTGTAACTTAGCGGAGCCTTGACCAGTATTTGCCTAATTAAATTATCGTCTTCGTTGATGATAGCTTGAGATAAATGATCTAAAATAGTGGTTACATCATCCCAAGGTATTGATATTTCATTAGCGGTTAAAATGCGTTCATGCTCTGTCTTTTTAGCGGCATCGCCGATAAGCAATTCTTCATAAAGTTTTTCTCCTGGCCTTAAACCACTAAACTCGATAGCAATTTCACCAGTAGGGTTTTCCTTATCTTTTACGGTAAAGCCCATTAAATGTGCCATTTTATAAGCTAAATCAATTATTTTTACTGGGTTACCCATGTCTAATACAAAAACATCTCCGCCTTTACCCATTGCTCCAGCTTGAATAACTAATTGAGCGGCTTCAGGTATGGTCATAAAATAACGAATAATATCAGGATGAGTAATCGTAATAGGACCACCACGGCTAATTTGTTTTTTAAATAAAGGCACAACAGACCCGGAAGAGCCTAATACATTACCAAAACGTACCATCGCAAAGCGCGTTGTTGTTTGCTTATTTGCTAACCCCTGTAATACCAGTTCAGCCATGCGTTTGGTAGCGCCCATTATGTTAGTTGGTCTAACAGCTTTATCGGTTGAAATAAGCACAAAGGTTTCCACATTACAGTCAACTGCCGCCTTTGCAATTTTATAGGTGCCAAAAATATTATTGCTTACGCCAGCAATCACATTGCCTTCAACCATAGGCACATGTTTATAGGCTGCTGCATGGTATATTGTTTGAATTTTTTCTTTATGAAAAATACATTGCATTAAAACACCGTCTTGCACACTTCCCATCAACGGTATAATTTCTAAAGAGTTGTTCGTTTCAGCAAGGTATTCAGTAAGCTCTTGATTAATTTCGTACAAAAATGCTTCGCTGATATCAAGTAGCACCAATTTGCTAGGTGAATGCAATAATATTTGCCTGCAAAGCTCTTTTCCTATTGATCCACCAGCCCCAGAAACCATAACAATCTTATTGGTTATATTGGCTGAAAGTAATTTTTGAATGGGTTTAACTGATTTCCTGCCGAGTAATTCTTTAACTGATATTTCACGGAGTTGGTCAATACTTCGTTTACCTGAAACCATATCAGACATGGTCGGTACGGTTAGAAGCTCTAACGCATGGGGCTCTAATGCCGCCACAATTTCTTTTAATCGTTGTGGGTCAACATCTGATACGGCTATCAGTACTTTAAATTTACCAAACTTTTTTAATAATACATTTATTTTGTTATGAGAATAAACATGTAAACCTAAAACGTTTCTGTTTTGATAACGTGCTTTTTCATCTATAAAAGCTAAAGGTTGATATTTTTCACCATGGGTAAGTGCATTAACCAATTCTCTTCCTGTGGCGCTAGCACCATAAATAACAACACCTTCTCGTTCGCTAAAAAGCTTTTTCGCAAAAATCATTCCAAATAATGCTCTAGTACTCGTAATTTGTAGTATAGCTAAAACGAAAAATACGATAGGAACTGAACGAGGAATAAATGATTGAAAGATAAAGCCAAAGAGGTAAAAAAGTGCGGTGGCACTCATTAAAATAATAAAAATTTTGAGAAAGGTTTTTGCATTAAAATGGCGAACAACTGAGCGATAAATATTGAAATAACTAAATAATAATAAAGTTGAACTAATAAGCAATAAATACACTAATAATTCAGAACTACCAAAGTCAGTGTTATTTAAACCCATTCGAATAAAATATGCTAAAAAAAAAGCAAATGATAAGGCTACTAGGTCAAAACCTACAGCGATAAAAAACTTTAAGTACCCTGGAATTAGATCTATTTTTCTGATCATTTTGGAATGCCTTTTATATTCGTATGCTGAGAAAATACGACATCCGTGTAACTATACCCGTTATCATCGAGGAAGATCCCACTGAAACCTGCATCTTGCGTAGTAATGAGTATAAATTTCAGTATTATAATAATTTAATAAATTTAGTAACTAAGATGAAGCATAGTCGGTTTTTTTAATATCACTAAATATTTTCTTAACTACCTTACACATTTTCAATACTTCTGTATTTTTTAGGGTAGGGTGTACTAAAAACATAAGTGATGTTGTACCTAAAGCCTGAGCATTGATGAGTTTATTTTTAGGTAAGTAAGTTGTTTTTTCAAATGCTTTTTCTTTGTAAACCTCTGAACAACTTCCAGTAAAACAAGGGACCCCTTGTGTATTAATTGCTTCAATTAATTTATCTCTGTTCCATGGTTTAGGTAATGTTTTAAAATTTATATTGATGTAACATTTATAAAATGCATGTTCGATATGCTCGGGTATTTTAGGTATATCAATAAAGTCAAAATCCTCACATATTTTTAATAACTGATTAGCATAAAGTGTTCGTAATTTAGTCCATTGAGGCATGCGTTTAATTTGTATTCGGCCAATGGCTGATTGCATTTCAGTTAATCGCCAATTAGTGCCAAAGCTTTCATGCAACCACCTATATCCGATAGGATGATCCATTTCGTAAACTGCCTTATAAGATTTACCGTGATCTTTAAACGCCCAAGCTTTTCGCCATAAGGTTTCGTTATTGGTGGTCAGCATGCCGCCTTCACCGCCAGTAGTCATTATTTTGTCTTGGCAAAACGACCACGCACCTATGTCCCCTATACTACCTACAGAACGCCCTTTGTATTTAGCTCCATGTGCTTGTGCACAGTCTTCAATAACTAATAATTCATGCTGTTTTGCAAGTAGCATAATATCGTCCATTTCGCATGGCCAGCCTGCTAAATGTACGCATATAATCGCTTTAGTTTTAGTGGTTAGAACGGGAAGTATGGTTTGAGCACTAATATTTTGGCTATTTAATTCAACATCGGCAAAGACAGGAGTAGCGCCTGCATTAACAATACTACTAATAGATGCGATAAATGTTCTTGAGGTCACCACGACTTCATCACCAGCACCAATATTTAAGGCGTGTAAGGCTAAATCTAGAGCTAGCGTGCCATTGGCGAGAGCAACAGCGTATTTACAATCACTAAAAACTGCGAACTCTTTTTCAAATTCTCGACCTTCTTGTCCAGTCCAGTAATTAACTTTATTGGAAGTTAATACATTAGAAACCGCAGTAATTTCTTCTTCTGTATAGCTGGGCCAAGGCGAAAATTCAGTATTTAGCACGATTTATCCTATTAAGTTAGAGGAGAAGGAATAGACTTTTTAAAAATAGCAGGCACGCCAGAATAGAGCGCATTTTTTTTAGTAGATTTAATTACGGTTGAGCCTGAAGCTATTTGTGTATTAGAAGCAAGGTTTATACATTCAATAATGGATGAGCCAATACCAACCCAAGAAAGTGCACCAATAGTCACGCCACCTGCAATATTAGCTCCGGGGGATATATGCACCATTTTTTCAATAATACAGTCATGATCAACGGTTGCACCCGTATTTATAATACAGCCATTTTTAATTTCGCTTCCAATGTTTACTACGGCTTTAGCAAATACTACAACTCCTAACCCCATGATTGAGTGCGGACTTACGTAAGCGCTAGGATGTATTAGAGAGGTAATTTGGGCTTTGGCATTTATTAATGTTGACAGTATTTCTAGTCGAAGCTTATTTTCACCAATAGCAACAATAAAGTCAGCGCTATCAATATATTGAGAAAATGATTTTGTTTTACCTATTATGTCCCAAATATGTTGCTTTGTACGTTCAGGATAACTGTCATCTAAAAATACTATTTTTTTGTATTTACCTATTTGTTCGGCACAATCGGCAACAACCTTTCCATGTCCGCCAGCACCTATAATAATTAATGTACTCATACGCTATTTATCCTTTAAATTTGGTCATAGTCGCTTCACCAGATGCATGAATATCAGCTTGAGAAAATACTTTTTTGATGGTCATCAAAATAATTTTAAGGTCTAGTAAAACTGTTTGATTATCAACATACCAAATATCAAAAATAAATTTTTTCTCCCAAGAAAGAGTGTTACGACCATTAACTTGAGCCCAACCTGTTATACCAGGTTTAACTTGATGTCGGCGTGCTTGTTCATGTGAATATAACGGTAAATACTCAACCAATAGTGGTCGAGGGCCCACAATACTCATATCTCCTTTTAATACGCTCCAAAGTCCTGGAAGCTCATCAACACTGGTATTACGTATGAATTTCCCAAATGAAGTTAGTCGAGCGCTATCGGGTAATAAATTCCCGTTGGCGTCTTTATTATCATTCATTGAACGAAATTTATACATATTAAATATTTGACTATTCAACCCTGGTCTAGGTTGTTTAAATAAAATAGGTCGGCAGTTAATAAAAAATAAAATAATAGCAATTATAAGCATTAACGGAGATAAAAGCGTTAAGGCAAGCAATGAAATCATTATATCTAAGCTTCTTTTGACCATAATAAGCTACTGTCACGTATTTTTTAAGTTTATGTAATTATTAATAATAGCGTAAAAATAAAACTTAACATTTAATAAAGTACTAAATTAATAAAAGTAAGGATTTCTTATACTCGTTACCAATCAAAATGCTCGCTTCAGAGCGCGTGAGCGTCAATGTTTATAGTAAGCAATTCAAGGAAATACTTTGTTGTAATGGTGTCTCCCTTATACAAAGCATTAACGACGAAGTCATCTTTTAAAGAAATAAACGCTCAAGCGCTTCTTCGATGGGTCTAAAAACAATTTATGCGGCGTTATTAAGTTTAGTCAGGTTCCTATAAGGATGTAGGATATTAGGGTAACGCAGGAGCAGTTACCGAGAATAACCATGGCATAAACTTAATGCCTTGCATACATGGATGTCTGTACTTAGATTTCGTCTGGAACTTGAAATCTGTGCTTAAATTGTTTTTAGCTCCCACTAAAACCTGCATTTTGAATGGTAACGGGTATAATAATATTTTATTTGTAAGGTTTATTTTAAAACTATGCGTAATAAGCATAAATTTTTAAGCTGAGGCTACCCATTGAATAAAGTGACTATTAATAATTCTTTTATTACACCTTCCAAAATTGTGTGTGTTGGACGCAATTATGTCGAGCACATTGCTGAATTAGGCAACGAAGTTTCTGAAAATATGGTGGTTTTTATTAAACCTAATTCTGCAATCAGTAATGAACTCTTATCTAATCTTGATGAGCCCCTACATTTTGAGGGTGAAATTTGCTTTCTTTATCAGCAAGGAGCTTTTACAGCAATCGGTTTTGGACTAGATTTAACCAAAAGGCAATTGCAAAGTACTCTTAAAGAAAAAGGTTTACCATGGGAAAGAGCAAAGTCTTTCGATGGATCGGCTGTGTTTAGTAAATTTGTATCAATTGCTAATATTGAGAGCAATTTTGACATAAAATTAAGTATCAATAATCAACTTAAACAAGAAGGATCTATTATGGATATGATTTACAAACCTTTAGCCATTTTACAAGAAATACAGTCATTTATGACCTTAGTTGATGGTGATATTGTTATGACCGGCACTCCTAAAGGAGTTGGAGTAATTAATGCGGGAGATAGCTTCACGGGTAGTATAAGCAACAATGGTGAAAATATATTGTCAACAACTTGGGTGGCTCAGTAGGGATTCTATCATTGTACATTTGTTTTAAGTTTTAAAGAGCTTATACCCGTTATCATTCGAACTGCTCGTTTCAGAGCGCGTGAGCGACATCAATTCAAGACGCTCCCACTGAAACGAGCATCTTGTTTGGTAACTATTGTAAAAGAAGGTGTTGCAACTCTAACTCGTATTTTTTTTGCTTAGTTTCGTTAAACCCCATGTGTGTGCTAATTAATTGACCTGCTTTATTGTAAATATAGCTACTCGGCATACCTATAAGTTTATAGTGCTTGGCAATTTGTCCTTTTGGGTCGTAAATAATCGGAAACTGTGCGGGTACATCTTTTAAAAATTCTTTCGTGAGTGATTTATCATGATCAAGATTTACACTTATTATTTTTAAATCAGAATATTTATCCTGCATGTTGTTCATCCATGGAAATGATTCTCTACACGGAATACACCAAGAAGCCCATATATCAACATATATAACTTTGCCCTTGTTATGCTTTAAAAGTTGTTGAAGTTTGTCTAGTGAGCTTTGAGCTAAGCTAACGTTGCAACATCCAATAAATAGAATAAGTGAGTAAAATGCATTTTTTAACATAATTCTTTCCGCTAACATTTTATTCTTATTTAATCATGGGTTCTGCTAAATAAGAAGTGTCATTTATAATGAAATACAAACTTGATATTGTTCAAGTTAAAGATACCTATAAAATAAACTTCCTGAGAAAGACTATGACTATATATAAAGTGTTCGGCTCTGTAGTTTTGATGCTAATTGTAAATTTTAACGTTTTATCAGCTGAAACTAATTTGCCAGCCCAACTAACAGAGCACCAACAATGGTTAAAAGATAAGTTTAACGATCAACACACTAAATTAATTCCAAAGGTTGCTGTTGCTGATGTTTTTTTCGCATGTAATAACGATAAAAATAATACTTATGGAAAATATTCGTTAAGCACATTAATCACTACTACCCATAAAGATATTTTAGCTGAAAAAGCAAATCACTGTTTAGCTGGCGAGGCGATAAGTTCAAATATTGCAATAAATTATGGGTTATTAGGGTGTTTTCAAGATCAATTTAAGAACTTACCTGAAAATGAAAGAGAATCAAAACTTAATCAAGTAAAAACGGCTTTTAAGACTTTATCTAAAGCAGAAAGACAGAAGAGTTTTACAAAGTGCGTTATTAATCAGTCTATTACTTATCTTAAATAGTTTTTATCTGAATTAATTTGAAGTTAATTTATTTATTTTTATCACGGTTAAATGAACTGGGTAAGATATCTACACCGACCATTTTTCCAATTTTTAATAAAATAGGGATGGTAATAGGAGCGAAAGGCAATAGGGCAAAAACACCTAAACCTAAGCCTTTTAATATATCTATAAATTGCTTATTAGCTTCTAAAAGTTCTTCGGGAGTTGCTTTGTTTTTTGTGTATTTTTTATAAATACTCAACATTTCTCTCGTTTCAGCTTTTTCTTGAGAAAGCGCTAGTTTTAAAGCAATCATTTGTCGTTTTAGTTTTGAGTAATATCTTTTACGGCTTATCGATACAACTCGCCTCGGGGATTTAGCAAAATATATCCATACTTTCATAAACTAATGCTATATCCAAAGACTGTGTGAGTAGAAAGGGAGGCGAGGCATGAAACGCTATAATAAAAAACAGTAGGCTTAAGTTCTTACTTTTTCTTATCATCAAAATTTGTTTCAGCATAAAGTCTGCTTTTATGCTTAAGAAGTTTATCTACGTAGCGAGCCATTTTTATTTTTTGTTTAATTGATGTTTCTAAAATTTCTTCAACTTCTCGTAAAATTTCTTTAATATTTTCAACTTTTTCAGGTGAATTTACCACAACCTGCTGTTGAGATGGCTCATTACTTTCTAATATATTATTATTTATAGATCCGGTAAGCTCAATTTCCATCTCGTTGGCCACTTCATTAATCGCTTTTTCATCAATACATGTTAGTTCTTCTAAAAAACCAAAAAGTAAAAGTCGATCAACAAAAATATTTATTTTCCTTGGCACTCCTAGTGTTTTCTCATAAATTAATGAAAAGGCTGACTCGGCAAATACATTTTCTTTACTGCATTCTGCTTGTTGGAGCCTATGATTGATATAGTTTTTAACTTCCTCACTGGTAAGGGGTTTTAGGTGTGCAGATGCTATAATTCTTTGTCTAAACTGTTCCATCGAAGGTGCTTGAATAATACCTTTTAGCTCTTCTTGACCCAGTAAAAAACTTTGAATTAGGGGTTTATTATCTAATTGAAAGTTTGATAGCATTCTCAATTCTTCAACGGTTTCAAGCGGTAAGTTTTGTGCTTCATCAACGAGCAATAAGGCTTTTTTACCTTGTTGATGTAACGAAATTAAAAATTTTTCAATTGCTTGAAGCAACTCTGCTTTACTATTACCTTTAGTTTCAATATTAAACTCAGATATAACAAGCGCTAACAATTCATCAGGATTTAGTTTAGTTGTAACGAGTTGTGCAGCTACAATTTTTGAGTCTTTAATATTATTGAGTAGGTTACGCGCTAATGTAGATTTTCCAGTTCCTATTGGACCAGTTATCACAATAAAGCCTTCACCTTGATCTAGTCCATATTGTAAATAAGACATAGCTCTTTGGTGATGATTAGAGGCAAAGAAAAAACGTGGATCAGGGCTAAGCTGAAATGGGCGCTCTTTAAATCCATAATAACTTTCATACATAGTGCTATAAAACCTTTTTTATCTCTAAACCGATACGGTTTTCTTTGTAAACGTAGATTGCAGGGTTTGAAACTCTATTTAGGTGACTTAAATTTATGTCAAACGATAGCGTTTTGTTAAGCTTTCTATTTAGCGTTAGTTTGTAATATCGGTACTTACTATATTGCTCTTGAGGCGAATTAATAAAATTATTAGTTTCAGTATATTCAGTTAAAAATTTTAGGGTAGAATAGTCGCTGATCTTTCTAGAGATAGAAAAGTCAATATTTTGTCTTAACCCTTCAACGTTGGTAGACAGATTTAATCTTTTATTACGTTGGACAGATAATTCTAAAGTGGTACGACCAAGTGCTAATGAAGATGTCCAATTTAAGCGTTTATTTAAAGAAAAGATATCATCTTCAACAAGTTGCAGCCTGGGAATCACAATAAAGTTATCGGTATCCACTTCCCCTGTGTTATCTATAAAACATTGCTCAAACGAGAAAGCGACTAAGTCAGGTGGACAAAGAAAAGCGCCATCATTGACAAGCATAAAATTGTTTCGAGTGAAACTTTGAATCGATTCATCGTAACTAATGGTATTAGTTAAACGTTTATTTTTATGGGTAAAGTTTAAACCGTAACTGTCACCATAAAAGCGCTGTGAAAAACTTGCATTCAATGAGGTTCTTATTGAGGGTTCCCAATTAATATCGACATCGTAGTAATTGTCATTTTGTTGGTTCTCTGATTGGTCTTTATCTAACGGAATGTTATAGGATAAATCGACTAAAAGCTTTGGTGTTAATAACCAGCGTATGCCAGCACCATATGAATTAGATTCAATGTTACGACCTGAACCTAAATTACCTGAATTGTCTTCATCGTAGTAGCGTATAAAAGGGTTGATTTTATAAGGGGTGATTAAGCCAATTTTAGTTTCACTTTGGTATGATCGGCTTGTTCTATTTCTATTTTCACGTTCTCTATAGTTGTTAGTTAATTCCCAAAAAACATGATTAACACCGTTACCGTTAGTTGAATTGAGCATGGCAGAAAAACCACTAAATTCTGCAATATTGTCTTCGGTTTCGGTAGTATTATAAATTAAGTTAGAGGATAAGTTATATTGACTATTACTACTATTATAAGCTAAACCACTGGTGTATTTGCTTATTTGTACAGTATCAGCAGTTATTATATCTGCATAAATATTACTTGAAGTATCATTAGCACTATTTTGGATGGATGCAGAACCAATGAGAGAAAGCCCATTTGGCCATAATTGAATAGCATAATTACCCTCTAAGGAAATATAACCACTGTTAAGGTCACTATCATGGGTATATGCAGCGTAAGTAGCTTCAGCATTTAAGTTATAAGTAGCTTTGTGGGTCGCGTATGTCGTATTTAGGTTTAGACTTGCTTGAGTAACAAAGCTTGATTCTTTATTTTGACTAGAGGAATTTACATTGTCAGAATAAGTTTCTTTTAATTTTACCGTGGGATCAAAAACAAACTCATTGGCAAAAACCAATGAGGGCAAAGATAACATCACTGCTACTAAAAAATATTTATGTTTTTGAACCATACCCATAGCCATAGTAGCCATACATGTCCTTATGAGATTTAATTGCTTTATTTAAGACTAAGCCTAAAGCTAAATCATCACTTAAGTTTTCAGTCGCTTTTTGAATATCAGAAAGATAAGTTTTTGATTCTTCAACCACAACAATAGCTTGCCCCATTAAGTTGGCAAGTACGAGTGTTTCTGTAACTCCAATTAGCGGAGGGCAATCAAAAATAACAATTCTGTCAGAATATCGCTCTGCTAATTCTTTCGCAAGGGATTCCATTTTATCACTTGCTAGGAGCTCATTTGATAAATGGTGGGGTTCACCAGCAGGAATAACTTTTAATTTATCGATATTAGTATTGTAAAGTATATCGCTTATGTCGTCTTTTTCACCCAGTAAGTATTCAATTAATCCGGGTACGCTGCCTATACCCAGTTCACGATTTACGCTAGGTCTTAGTACGTCGGCATCAATTAAAAGAACTGTTTTATCTTGTTCTAAAGCGATGCTTAAAGCGAGATTAATGGAGATAAATGTTTTCCCTTCGTTAGGTTTAGAGCTACTTACCATCACGAGATTACTATTATCAAGTGTTTTAGATGCAGCACCAAACGCGTTATTTAATAACTTACGTTTGATCTGTCTAAATTCATCTTTAATACTTTGTCTAGATCCTGAATCAATAAGGTAACCTCTTTGTTCTAAAGAGGTTTTATTAATTTGTAAGACTGCACTCACATTACTAGCAATAGTAGAATTTGATTCTACGATGTTATCTTTGTTGGTGGCGTCAGCTGAAGTCTTACTATTTTGTTTTGCTAAGGCTTTTTCTATAGTACTCATAAATTAAAAAATCCTTCTCAATGGGGCTTTTATCGCTTCAGGATAAAGTGCGTAAGCAAGAAAAGCGCCCATCAACATTAATAATAATAAATTAGATAGGATAAAAATAAAGGTTTTCTTTCTATGCCACTTTTGTAAACCTAAATGTTCTGATGCTGAAACAACACCAAATATAGGAATACCTGTCAATCTAGCAACCTGACTTGTTGATGTTACAACCGGATTTATTTGACTAACCAATAAGGATAAACCTGTACCTGCACCAACGCCTAAAAATGCGATCATTACAATAAATAATATTCGCTTAGGTCCTATAGGCTCTGAGGAAGCTCGTGGCGGTTCAATGACATTAAATTTAATCTTGCTGTTAGAATCGTCTGCTTGTTTGGCTAATTGTGCAGTTTCTCGACGAGTCAGTAATTCTTCATATTTTTCTTTAGTGATATTGTAGCCTCGGTTGAGTGCAACTAATTCAGCCTCGATTTCTGGAAGAATATGTATTTTACTCTCTAGATCAGTAACTTCTTTTTTATAGTTATTAGCTCTCACAGTAAATGATGCAACTTGGTTTTCTAGCTGATTAATTTGCATTAATATTTCCTGTGTTACAGGGCTTTGGCTTAATGAATAATTAGCATTTTCATCGGTAGTAGAATCTAAAAATTTCTCGATTTCATCACTTCTTTGTTTTTTAAGGTGTGACAATCTATTTTTAATTTCAATAATGTCTGGGTACTTATTCGTGTATCTAACTGATAAATTGTCTAGGGAAGTTTCAAGTTCTGCAATACGACCATCATAGGTTGTTTCAATGGTGTTATCATTTTTGATGTTGCTTGGTGCCTTATTCGATTCTGTTCTTTTATTGGGTAATTGTGCTTTCGCTGATTTAAGTTGAGTTTTTGTTTCAAGTAAATCTAATTCTATTTTTTTTAGTTGCTCTTTAGCTTTGGTTAATTTTTGATAATAACCACCATACTGATTGGGCAAAACATCGTTATATTTTTGTTTAAAATCGGTTAAACGGCTTTCAGCTGCTAATAATCGGCTCTCATAATCGTTGATTTGTGTTGTTAAAAACTTTTGTGCTGAATCTGAATCGTTACGATTTTCGCCTATTGTTGTTTCAATAAATACAGTCAGTACAGCTTGAACAACATCTCTCGCCATTTCAGGATCTTGGTCTTCAAATGATATTTTAAAGATATTTTGACGTTTTCCGCCTGTTTTTTTAATGATGATACCTTCTTTTAAATTATCAATTAAGGATTCATATTGGCGATCACTTTTTGCACGTACATCTAAATCTGTCATTCGAGTTATACGGTCTAAATTGGTGCGGCTGAGTAATGTTTTAACCATTAACTGTATTTGATCTTCGGTGTTAGTTTCTACTGTAATCCCTTTTAGCAAAGGCCCTAAAATTGATTGAGTATCAGCAAACACGATGGCCTCTGACTCATAAACGTTTTCTAATTGAGCAACAAAAAACCAGCCGATCGGACAAATAATCCATGTAGATATCATTAAATACCTACGCTTTATCCAAATACCTTTAAGGTAATCCATTACTTGTTCAATTATTTCTTGCATTCCCGACCTCTAAACTATGGAATAAAAAATGATGATAAAAAACGTAAAAATAGCGTTTTTAATGCTAGTTAAAACCATGTTTCCGGGATTACAATAATATCACCAGGTAATACATCTACATTGGCAGATATTTCACCATTTTTGATTAAATCTTCTATAAATATTTGATATTGTTTTTGTATACCATCTTCAACACGTACTAATAAGGCGCCATTGCCATTAGCGAACTCTGTTAAACCGCCTACACCAATCATTACATCAAGCAGTGTCATTTGTTGCACATAATTTATTGCACGAGGCGAAGTTGCTTCACCAATTACGCGTATTTGCTCACTAAATGGTCCGGTAAATTTATTTACGGTTACCGTTACAACGGGTTCTTTTACATAAACACTTAACACGTCTTCAATCGTTCTAGCTAATTCCGTTGGTGTTTTACCTGTTACTTTAATATCTTCAACTAACGAAGTAGTTATCATGCCATCAGGGCGTACGGTAAATGTTCCTGATACCTCAGGTTCACGCCACACAAAAATTTTGACTACATCACCAGCACCAATTAAATATTTATAAGATGAAACGTCTACATTTGCAGATGAATGTAGTGTTGCCTGCGGAAGAGTATTAGTGCTACTACATCCAAATAAAAATTGGCTTGAGCATATTACAATTGTCAGTATTAATTGTTTAATCCAGCGATTTTCCATTGTGGTAACCTTTATTATCAAAATTAAAATATAGTAGATATTATCGGTAATTGTATTTTATTTTTGATTGCGATGCACATTATTTAATAGATGTTAAACATTTAACTATATTGATACTATAGTGATAGTTATATCTTTACATCTGTATTGGTATTAACTTTAAAATGAGCCTATTTTAATATTATTAGTTAATTCTATTTGATAACGGGAATGTTAATTTCATATGTCTAGTCTAAAGTTTCAAGATCTATCCACAGGCAGTAAAACAATAGTTATTGTTGAATTGTTTTTGTTTGCAGGCTCGTTATTACTTACTGTATATTTTAATGCTTTGTTTGGCTTTATTGATAACATAACCCCTCCACTTAACACCTTATTTATTTATGCCTTTCTTTTTGCATTAATAGCTCAACTTTCTTCTTTAGCATTAGGTTTATATGACTCTAAGCTTAGAGAAAGTATTCGTGGTGTTATTAGACGACTGTTAGTTGCAGTCGCTATTAGTTTTTTTATTGTGACACTTATCAATCCTTTTTATGGCGAAAAATCTCTCCCTATTGAGATATTGGCAATGTCAGCTTTATTGAGTTGGATTTTAGGTAGTGCCTTTAGATCCATTACTTTAAAACTAGATTTTTTTGGTTTTAATAAAAGAAGAATATTGGTTATGGGAGCAGGAAAAAGAGCCTCTATAATAGAAAAAAGAATGCGTAGAGACGTTGACCGTCAAGGCTTTCATGTACATGGGTTTATTGTTATGGGAGGGGATTTAGAAGGAGGTGTAGTAAATGAAAATCGAATTGAATTTGATGGTTCATTAGTAAATTACGCGTTAGAGCACGCAATCGATGAAATTGTCGTCGCTAGTGATGAAAGACGCAGTAACCTTCCTGTAGATGAGCTGTTTGCTTGTAAAATCCGTGGTGTTGAAATAACCGAAATTTTAGACTTTATTGAAAGAGAAACTGGGCAAATTGCCGTAAATCTTATTTATCCAAGTTGGGTGATTTATTCTAATGGTTTTTCATCAGCTAACCATCTAAGAAATGCCCTCGATTGGTTTTTTAATGCCAGTATGGGGTTTGCACTTCTTTTTATAACATGGCCAATTATGCTTATTACAACGCTGTTAATAAAATTAGATGAAGGCTTTAAAGCGCCAGTATTTTATTTTCAGGAACGCGTTGGTTTAGATGGGCAAGCATTTAATATTATTAAGTTTAGAAGTATGCGTATTGATGCTGAAAAAGATGGTGCTCAAATGGCGCAATTAAATGATGATAGAACAACCAAAATAGGTAAATTTATCCGTAAATATCGTGTTGATGAATTACCTCAAATATATAATGTAATTAGGGGGGATATGGGTTTTGTAGGACCTCGCCCAGAAAGACCTGAATTTGTTCAGCAATTAATTAAAAATATACCATACTATAATGAACGTCATAATGTTAAACCAGGACTTACAGGTTGGGCACAATTAAAGTACCCATACGGTTCAACAGAAAAAGACTCTTTAGAAAAGCTGAAATATGACCTTTACTATATAAAACATAGAAGTTTTTTATTAGATTTATTGATTTTAATCAGAACTGTAGAAATCGTTTTATTTGGCAAAGGGAGGTAATAAGCTTATATGATATATTAAGGAAAAATCGATGTTGTTTTTTAAATTAGTTAAGGTTTTTTGCACAAACGTTAAAAAATTTTTATTGTTTACGATTTTTTTCTTAATGGGCTGCGGTGATTCAGCGAAAGAAAATACCCTATCAAGCGTTGAATCATCACTAGAGGTGGTGGAGTTGGCCGAGCCAGCCATAATCGTAGAACCTACAACAATTTCCGAACCCGTAATAGATGTTGAGCCAGCAGTGGGAGAAACTCCTATTACTGTCCAACCTGCAAAAGTTTTAGTCAACCAGTATTCCCCCCTTAATCATGAAAATGGCGTTTCTTTAAATTCTTCGATTAAAATATCTTTAAACAAAAATATTGATTCAAAAGAAGACATTACCCTTACCCTAACTCAAGATAATATAAATGTTGAAGGGGAGCTAACATTAAAAAATAAACAATTAGTTTTTACACCTCAAAAAAAATTACAACCTGACAAAACCTATAACATTTCAATTCAGTCAAGTGAATCGGCGAGTAATGTTATTGATTTAGTTAAATGGGAATTTACCACTCAACCCCAATTGGCTCCCAAACAAAAAAGTACAAGTGCTCAAGGAGCTTATTTCCCTGCGATTCAAACATCAGGTACTACTCCATTTTTATTACAGCCGATTGAATCTGTTAAATATGATGAGCTCGTAAGAGTTTCTTTTGGTATTCCTTTTCCTAAGGGATTTCTATCAGATATTTCTTTGTTCCAAATTGTAGATAGTGATGGCATTGAGTTACCTATCGCTACTCAATTGACACTACCTTGGCAAAGCGATAACAGTATAAGATCTGTGCAGGTGCAGTTAGATTTAAGCTTTTCAAAAGACGAATATGAACAAGTTAAAGCAAAAAGCCTCTTTTTAAAGTGGGGTCTAGCTCGTACGACAACTGATTTACCATTTACTTCTATTAAGGATACCTGGGTTTTAGTTGAGGATGAAAACTATGGAGCTGATTTAGCGATATATGAACCACAAGCCTACGCCATTTTTACGCCAGATTGGTATGGCCAAAATGTTATAAAAAATCGTTTATTACCTTTTCATACCAACGATACATTTTCAGCCAATGATATTGCCTTTAAATTATTTGGTGATACTGCCATTAACCATGTAGATCCAAGAGTTATTGATGAAAAATTAATCCCTTTCAAAACTAGTTATGCTGCATGGTTATTTGATCGAGCAATGACGCTTTATCAATTAGCGTTTAAAAGTGGCGAATATAAATTTTTAAGAGCCGCTCATCGATCAAGCCAATTTTATTTACAAAAAATAAATGAAAAAGGTTTTTTCTCTCTTAAAACGCGTAATGATTTTAAATATAGCTATGGAGAGAGCTTACTCGCTAATTTAATACTTACGGGAGATGATCGCGTACCAAATATTATTGAGAAAATGATCCCTGTATGGGATTCATTTCGAACACAATATACCTTAAAAAGTAACTTTTGGACTGAAAGACATGTTGCTTATCAACTATTAGGTTACCTCAGTGCTTACGAAATTTTTGGTACAGATGAATTAAAAGATAAAGCAGTTAATGTTTTTTCAATCCTTAGAGGAATGCAAATAAGCCCAGCTGAAGGAATACCTAAAACTGGCGCATTAATGCATACGTCTGGCTCGCACGGAGAAGGTGGACGCCATTTTATTGCAAGCCCTTGGATGTCAACAATCTTGATAGGTGCAATTGAAAGGTATTATATAAATTTTGATGATGAAATCTCTAGTGATTTTGTGATAAAGATGGCAGATTTTTTTAGTCAAGACGATATTGCCATTCATCAATGGGAGGGATACTCAGGTAGAGAAAATTTAACCGTTCCTCACTATTTAGCCGGAGAAGGGTTAACATTAAAACAAAAAGGAGGTGGCGGTTTATCTGCTCTTGAGCATGCACATGATGTGACTAAAATATTTTCTCTTGCTTATTATTTTTCATGTAAGGTGGAATGTGACAATAAATATTTAGAGATTATTGCTAAATTAAATAACTCAGTAACCACCTTTGGTTTTCCGCATTGGATCAGAACCTCAGCCCCTACGGTTGGTTATTCAGCCTTTAGATTAGCACCGCCTAGAAAATTTAGCTGGTGGTTTCAACATACGGCTAATAATAATTTTTTGTTAGGTGAGTCAATCAAATTACCTTTTTACAACAAAAATAAACCTCATATAGAAGTTGTGCAATCACATAACGCAATAGGAATGGTTAAACCCGGAGATGAAATTACTTTCTCTTATAAAATTAAGAATTTGAGTGCTACTGACGTTAAAAATGTTGTTTTAGTGACTAACATAATATTAAGTACACCATCAGAATTAATTGAGATAATCGATTTTGATGAACGAGGTGTAAATAGAGCCGGCTCTATTGCATGGAAGTTTGATAAAATTGACGTAAACGAATTAATTGAAGGGTTGAGCTTTACTATAAAAGTAAAAGATTTACCTGCTTTGCAATCTAAAACCAGACCTATTGGTGATATTGTATCTTACGTAAAAGTTGGCTATTGCACCAAAAAAGATGACGAACCCGAATGTGTCTTTCCCACCAAACCTTACGATTTAGGTAAACAACCTATTCGCACAACAAGTAACTGGCAGCAAATAAAATTAGTTAAATCGGTAACACCACCACTTATTACATTAAATAATATTATGGAAGGCGATTTATTGTCTGGTGACTTACTGGTTACAGCCCAAGTTGAAGATGAAAATGGTATTAGTCGTGTTAATTTTTATTTAGATGATAAATTAGTTAACTCGTCTAAAGTTCCCCCCTTTGAATATACTTTACGAAGTAATGCGTTATCTAATGATGAACACAAGTTAACGGTAAAGGCATGGGATATTTATGGTAGTGAAGGTATTAAAACTGTTGCTTTTTCACCGCAAAACCCTGATATCACGCCACCTAGTGTAACGATAACCTCTAATATAGGTCCTTCTGCTTGTGAAGATGTTTTACTAACCTTTGATGCAGTTGACACCCATGGTGTGAAAAGTTGTGAAATAACATTAGATGAAAATACTATATTATTAAATCAATGTAATAATTATAAAATCCCGCTCATTACACCGTTATTTTCTGCATCTGCAATTTTGTCATTTGATGGAGATGAGCCGTTTAATAGTACAAATGCACATTCTCTTATCGGCGAAAACACGAATACTGAATTAACTGATGGTTACGTGAATAACGGAATATTTTTTGGTTCAGAAAAGAGTTATGTAAATTTTAAACAAACTCATTTAGATATAAATAATGAAATTACCGTATCGTTTTGGATGAAACCTTCGGCGGATGAATCAGTTATTTTGTCTCAAGATTGGTACTATATTGGTATAGAAAGAGGCTGGGCTATATCTTTGGGTGCAAATAATCATAAAAATAATAATCCACTTTCAATTACATGGTCATCAGGTAATAACAGTAATAACTTAAATAATAGAAATATCGTGCAATCACCTACCAATAGCGTTGAGCTAGATGTATGGCAGCATGTTGTGGTTAGAAAAAAAGATAAGTTGGTTGAAATATTTGTTAACGGAGAAGAGGTTGCCTCTGCAGATATTTATGATGAAAATATTAGGTGGCCTTATAATTCAGATAAAATTTTATCTTTAGGCAAGGCAATGAAGCATACCCTCAACTATGATCAATATTATAATGGCTTATTAGATGAGGTTGCTATTTGGAACTCTGCTATAAGTGATTCAGCTATTAAACAATTATATAATAGAAATAAAAGTATTGGTGATCAAAAGGTAGTTATAACGGCAATTGATGGTGCTGGAAATAGAGGCACTGCCTCCACGGAATTTAAATTTGACGATTGCCAATAATAACCTGTGTCATGCTTTATTAAGCAAGTTAGAATTAGATAGACGATAGCCGTTTAGTTTACTCGATAAACCCACTTATTTTATCAATAGGTGGGTTTATTTATTATTAAGTAGGTGTTGTGTAGCAAGGCTAATATAAGCCTTAACATCATTAGTTGAGCACTCATTATCAATTGAAAACCTATTTAAACTAAATGTGTTTTCAGTTGGAGCTGTATTAATATTTGGAATAAAAGATAATGCAAAGTCGTATCCTGCTTCCCTAACTATCTTTTGTGTTACTTTAGTAAAGGCTTCAATACCACCCACAGGATAAGCAAATGATGAGATTTTTTTTCCAATTTCAGCTTCTAGCCTTAACTTAGATTCAGTTACCTCGTAGTGTTGTTCTGCTTCTGATAAGTGCGACAAAATTTGATGAGAACAGGTTTGTGAGCCAATATCAATATTATTATTAGACATTTCTCTCAACATATCCCACGACATAAACAAAGAGTTTTGAGTTTTTTCCAGATGATAATTGTTAGTCACTTTATTACGTAATATAGTCAGCTTCTCATCTAAACTTAGGGTTTTATTATCTTTTATCGAGCGTAAAAGGAGTTTGATTTTTTGTTGGGTATTTAAAGAACTGATATTTCGAGGTAACCCCCAATTTAGCCGTGTAAATAATTCATTATCATTGTTTTTAATCAGCCATGCGACTTCATCCCACCACGGTAATAAGGCTTTATCGATAAAGTCTGTTGCAATAAACATTGTTGCAGGGCAGTTAGCTTTTTTGAGTATAGGGTAAGCTATTGTATAGTTATCCATATAGCCATCATCAAAAGTAATAAGGGTGTATTTGCCTTTATCACTTTTATTATCTTTAATTATTTCGCTAAGCTCGCTTACGGTTACTACATCAAAATTTGTTTTAAAAAACTGAATGTGTTGCTCAAATAATGCTTCATCACAACTAAAAACGTTAGGATCAAATTTTGTGAGTTCTTTATTGCCTATCCGATGATAATTAAAAGAGTAAATACCGTTGGGACGATCTTTCCAAAAGCGTTTATTGATACCCAGTAGCTTATTAACTTTCCGTTGTATATCGGCTAACATCATCGGTTATAAAACATCCTTATTTTTATAATTTGGTTTAGGGATAGTAAAATCTCTAAATTTATTTGGATCGCCTTCTTCTCCACTTTCAGCTGCTTTAACTATGTTATACATTTCTCGTGCAGAGACAAAATGCATCACGTAATTTGTACCGTCGTTATATTTGCTAAGTAAATACTCATTCATTTCTTCAAACGGTTTACCTAACAAGGTATCCATGTCTTGCTCTTGAGTTCCGTGAGTATGAATTTTAATAAAAAGCCATTCAGGTTTGTTTTTAACTGAAATGGCGCTGTCTACCCATAAATCTACACGGTCTTTAGTAGGAGGCATTGAACCTCGGATATCACTGTTTTCAATTTGTGGAAAAATACCTTTTTTACGATGTTTCCAATTGAGTCCAACGGGGCCCGTAATTAACAACATATCGCCCCAAGCTTTTCCGCCAACTTCAACTAATTTACCCTTATTATGAGATTTAGGCTTTTGAGGATCATCTTTTGCGTAATAAATTTCATTAGCGAAAGCAGGCTGAGTATCACTTGGAGCAGATGGAAAAGTAAAATCTGCATAACAACCTGTTTCTTTTAATACGATTAGCTCGTCATTAACGCCACACCATTTACCATCGGGACGACTATTATCAAGACACCAGTTACCATGAATAAAATTATATTGGAGCTTTCCAGTTTCAGTATCTCGGATAAATGCACCATGATTTTCATGTAATGTTTCGGTAAATCTTTCTAATGTGGCTCTTAGATTATCACTGGTGTCGTTATCATGATGTAGATGAATTTCAATTTCACCAAAACCCGCCATACAAAGGTCTGTCACCTTGTTAAGATGTTCTTGGCGATATTCTTCCTCAGGATAAAAGAAGGTGTGTTTAGGGTAACAACCATCGGCATCTTTATATTTACTGGCTACTTTAGGGTAGTCAATATGCCAACGGTTAACACGTGCACGTTCTTGTTCAAGTGAGATTTCTTTACCCCACATAGGTTCATAATGATCTACAAAACAAAACATAATGTGTTTTGGTTGATCAGATTGATGTTGATGAGTTGAAAATAACTTACGTTTTATGTAGTGAGGTAACCATAGATGCATTTGTTTCTTTTTTATAATAAATAAAAAAGCAGCCAAACCTAAACATAAAAAAATAAAGAGTAAAAATAGTAAATTCATTATCGAGATGTCCTCTGCCAAGTACCTTTTACATTTTTAAATGCAAATTGATAAAAGCCTTTAAGTAAAGAAAAATTCATTGAAACAAAAAACGCTAAAAAAGCAACAGGAATAGGTATTTTTAATCCTTTTTTACTTTCTTTAACACCCCAGTAGGCAGAATAATATGCCAGTAATTGCAGTGCAAATAAGGCATTATAAGCAATATTACCCAGTAACAGTATATTGATAAAAAATGTAATAACCATAAAGTGAGGGGTGAACCACCGTAAAACTTTATGGCTAAAATAGGTGAAAAACCGCCAGCCAATAAAAGGGTTAAGTGCCCATAATAAGTTTGAAAAAGCTTGATAGTTACCGGTACCTATACGTACTCTTCTTTTACTTTCTTCATTGATACTAGGCGCTATTTCTTCATTGGCTAAGGCTAATTTGTCGTAAATAATAGAATATTTAGCTTTTGCTATGTTCATAACGATAAGAAAATCATCAACAATGGTGTTTTTAGGAATAGGAACATATAGCTTAGTTCTTATGGCATAAATTGCACCATTTGCTCCTAATAAAGCATCAAGTTGCGCCTCTTTTTCTTTTAAAAATTGTTCATATTTCCAATAAACATTGTCTTTATTATCGTTTTTGTTTGGATTGTATAGATTTAATTCACCACAAACAGCGCCTACTTTTTCATCTGTAAAATGGCAAACTAAACGTTTGATAGCATCAGATTCAAAGTTTGTATTCGCATCAGATAATACAACGATTTCATCTTGTGCTTTTTCAAATAAGTAATTTAAAACGTTAGCTTTTCCTCTATTCATTTCAAAAAGAAAAGCTTGTAATTGTGGCTCATTAAATGATGAGAGAATATTGTTGGTATTATCAGTACTACCGTCTGAACCTATAAAAATTGTTAATTTTTCTAATGGATAGTCTTGTTGTAGCAGGTTTTCTACCCTGTCTTTTATAACTTTTTCTTCGTTGTAGGCGGCAATTATAACGGTAACATTAGGTAATTCTTCGTCGCTAAGGAGCTCATAGCTTTGAGGTTTTTTACCAAAAAACCGACTAACAATTGTTAAAATAACGGGGTAAATAACATAGCTAAATAATATGCAAACAATACAAACCCATAAAATTAATTCCATAAACATAATAATTTATATCTCGTTTTTAGCTAGTTTTATTATTTGTTCTACATTGTGTCGCCACTGACGCTCATTGTGTATGTATTCAATGGCTTTTTGACCAACGTCGTAACAATGCTCCGGTTGGTTTGCTATCTCAAAAAAACGTTTTACACAATCAAGCTTATCTTGTTTTTTAAATAACCAACTAGTTTCGTTATTTGTGACCACCTCTTCTATTGGGGAAAAGTCAGGTACTATCATACCTTTACCCATAGACATAAACTCAAATAACTTCATGGGTGAACCATAATGGTTTGAGTCAGGAATAATACCAAAGTTCATAGCGGCAATGGCCTTAGGTATTTCAGTGTGATCTACTCGCCCCGTAATAACAATTTGACTTTGCATGCTTTTTTGCTCAACCAAATTCTTAATAAACTCATGTCTGGGTCCATCACCTACGAGTAAAAGTGCAATAGTAGGGTGCTGTTTTAAATCATCAATAACAGTTTCTACAAACCAATCTATACCATGCCAGTGATGAAAAGCACCAGCAAAGCCACAAACTGTTTTACCCGTTAACCCGTATCTTGTTTTTTCAGTTTCATGATCATATTTTTTGGGATCAAAAACACTGGTATCAGCAGCATTAGGAGATATAACACTGGGTGCAATAGTTGAATATTTTTCTTGCGCAAGTTGCTGGAAATAAGATGAAATAAACACAAGACCTGAGGCGTTTTTAAAAATCCAGCCTTCAATTTTACAAGCCAATTGTTTAAACAATAAGTGTCTGACTCGCTCTACTTGAGCAGAATCATTAACTTCTAGAATAAGTGGGATGTTTTTTCTTTTTGCGTACCAAACAGTAGAAAACATAAACAAAGAATAACGTTCATAAATTATATCTGGTTTCTGATTATGTACTTCATTTCGCACCTGCCTAAATGCAATAATATTATAAAGAATTTCCATTATTTCAAATAAAAACTCAGGCATGTATTTTGTTAATTCTAAAATTTTATGCTTAACCCCTGAAGGTTTTTTAGCATTGGCGCTTGTTGTATTGGTTGTGTTTACTTCTACTGGTTTAGTAGGATCAACATGATGAATTGAGGTTAATTTGACATGATGACCCATCTCACGAAAAGCGGTTACTATGCCTTTAATATGAGCTCCTTCAGCGCCTTTTCCTCTGGTTCTATGATGGTATAAAACATTCATTGTAAATTTATTTAACCTTATAATATGTAGATAGCGAGTTTACTAATAATCATGTTGATCTTTTGATTGTAGCTTAATTAATGACTATTACCTTTAAGGGTGAGCATTTGGATTAATTGTGTTTTATTTTTTTCCCATGAAAATTGTAAGCTATGTTGTTTAATTTTTTCTTTTGACCAATTTTTTGTTAACACTGATGTTAGTCCTTGTACGACAGCTTCATTGTTTTTAGGGGCAATAATTACTCCACAAATAGCTTCATCAATCACCTCAGGTATACCTCCAACAGAAGTGGCAACTACAGGTATACCACAAGACATTGCCTCTAATACCACGTTAGGGACGCCTTCGTTATAGCTGGGTAACGCTAGTAACTTGGCGTTTTGCATTAGTGCAGGTAAGTGGCTGTGATTAACCGCACCTAAAAAGGTTACCTTGTGTTGAACACCTAACGAGTTTGCTAATATTAATAAATCATCTTTAAGTATGCCCGGCCCTGCATAAGTTAATCTCATTGAGGGGAATTGTTGATGTATTTGAGAAAAACCTTCTAAAAGTTCAAAAATGCCTTTATCTCTTTTTAAATTACCCACGTATAAAATGTATTCATTTTTAGGTGAGTTATTGAGGGGGACAGAAGGATCTGAAGAAAATTTATCATGATTAACACCATTATAAATTACTGAAATTTTTTCTGGTTGAATACCAATATCGATCATTTCATTTTTTAATGCTTGAGATACCGACATTATTGCGGTTGCATGCTGGGCGGCTGACTTAATTTGTGATGAACGGGATTTTATTTTTGCAAACTCATTAATATCACTACCATGAACCTTAAAAAAGAAGCGAGTATTAAATAATTTACTTAACCAACTGGTCGCTACAGCATCAGGAAACGCCCAACTAGCAAACATAATGTCGATGTTTTTCCGTTTTATCCATAAACCAGAGTGGATAAGTAGAGAAAGAAACATGGATACACTATAAAAACGTCGACCAAATTTAGGGGTGTAAAAATAGGGAACAAAGCGTAAATTGTTGCTTTGCTCAAAAGATTTTCGATTTTTAAACCATTCAGCAAATGCAACCGGTACAAGTATGCTTTTAGTAAAGTCTTCATCTAATAAAGAGAACTGCTGCTTATTAAATGTAGCTCTATTAGGCTCCCAAGGAAGTGGATATAAATTAGTAATAATAAGCAGCGATTTTTTATTTGATTTCACAAACAGTTACCCTGTGTTTTCCACTTGGCGTTAGCGGAATGTCATCTACGATTTTAAAGTTTAATACGAGTTCATTTTCGGCATATTTATTAATTTCATGGGTAATACTCACTTTATCATTATCTGAAAAGTGCCCATTGGGTACGATTTGTATTAATAACTCTGTAATAATCGTTTGCTTGATTTGAAATTTATAAATACTGGTAAATTCTTTAAATAAATGAGGAAACAACTCGCCAGGAATAGATTTTCCCGAGGGTGTTTTAATTATATCTAGTTTCCTGCCATCAACACTTTTCATTAAAGGCAGGGGGTTTTTACAATCACATGGAGAGTTCACTAAAGTGGCTCGATCACCATTCACGTATCGGATTAATGGCATACCGTAATTAAATAAATCAGTTATGGCTAAATCGCCAGTATTACCTGTAATTGAATTACCTGCATTATCAATTGTTTCAACAACAAGATGATCACTATTAATATGGAGATTTTTATTTTTTTTACACTCTGCCGACATCAGCATAAATTCACGACAGCCAAAAGTATCATAAACCGAAGTATTAAAAGCTTTTTCAATTATTTCACGTTGGTGAGGATAAAGAGGTTCTGCGCCGGTTAGAATGGACTGAGGAGAAAACACGGTTAAATTATGTTCAATAATAAAACTCGCTAATTGAAAAAGAGGATTAACGTAAGATACTAGTGCTGTAGGTTTATAGTTATTAATATCATCAACATAGCTAGCCATATTGTTTTGGTTCATCGCAAAAGAATTTAATATTTTACGATTATAAAAACGATGATACAGATCATTCTTGATTGTTTTTAAAAAACTTTTTTGACCAACATCCGCACCCCATAAATAAAGTGTTTTTTGGCCTAGACCTGCACCTAACCAGCCATATCCTCGCCACATTACGGCTTCTCTTCGAGTGTTGCTGTCTGTATTTAGTTCAAAATGAAAAGGCTGCCCGGTAGAACCACCAGTAGATTTTTTAATATTCCCTTCAAATGATGATGATAAAAATTCATCGTAATGGGCTTTAATGTCATCTTTAGTAGTAAGCGGTAGCTTATAAAAATCTTCAATTGACTTGATATCGTCTGCACAAGAGATACCAACTTCAGACCACACGCGTTTGTAGTAGCTTGTAGTATTAAATGCATGATGAATTAATTTAGATAGTTGCTGCCATTGGTAAGCTTTTAACTGCTCTTGGGACCAAGATAAATGACTTTCATAATCGTCTATATAATGTAAAAGATTTTTACCTTTAATGGCTTCATAAGTCGGCATTAAAAATTTACGCAATATAACGGGGTATAAAGCCATTCCTATATTTCCTTTGGGTACAATATTATTATTAAATATTAGCATATTATTAATTTTTTATTATTCAACAAAATAATAATATGCTCCTATAATTAACCTAGCTAATGACTAAAATGCCAACAAGGTTAATAAAATGTTAATGAGAGGCGGATTATATCGGTTTATCTCTTCATTTAATATGATGTTTCGAGTATATTAGCCCAAAATTATAAGTGGCATTAATTACATTTCAAATATTCGAGGGAATCTATAACTATCATGAAGAAATTACTAATAAAGAGTTCGTACTTTCGAGTGATAGAAATTATTATTTTTACCCTAACCTCTCTTATTTTAACTCCTTACTTGATTAACCATTTAGGCAATGAAAATTATGGTTTATGGATCTTAATTTTATCCGCCTTAGGTTGGTTTAACTTTATCGATTTGGGATTTTCTTTCGTTGTACAACGCAATATTATGTTGGCATTGGAAAAATCTGATAACGACAGAATTAATGTTGTTTTCTCTGTTGGTCTAGTGCTTTTTAGCTTTTTAGGAGTAGTCGCTGCAGTTTGCGTATTAGTGTTAGCTATATTTCCTGAACTTTTAAATATTTCAGGTGATAAGAGTTTAATAGCAAGTTTTGCCTTGGCTGTACTTGCCTTTAAAGTTTTTTTAGACTTTGTGATGAATACATTTCATGGCTTTTATAGCGCTTATTTTCGTACTGACATTGATGCAAAATTAAGCTCACTTAATACCATAATCAAATCTATATTGGTTTTCTATTTTGTTGTAGATATGAATATATATGGTGCTGTTTTAGCCACCATTATCGCCGACGTTATTACACATAGTTTAAAAGTCTATTTTGCAAAAAAATTACACCCAGATTTTTCATTTTCGTTCAAATTAGTGCAATTTTCTGAAGTTAAGGAAATGTTTCAATTTGCGAAACATCTTATCTTATTAGGTGTGGCAACCAGTATAAATAAACGTGTCGATCCTATTATTATTAGTTATCTTTTTGGTTTAAAGTTTGTTGCATTGTATAACGTGGTAAATAGCTTGGTTAACCAAGTTGAGTCACTTGTTATTGCGGTGGTTGGCGTTTTTCAGCCGGTGTTTATTAAGATGGTTGCCCGTGGCGACAATATGAATCAGATCTTAAAACAAGTGATTAGTATCAACCATCTTGTTGTTCTTGTTTTTTATACCCCACTCGCCATTTTAGCTGAAGACTTTATTCTTCTATGGATTGGTGATGAATATGCTGAAGTAGGTTATATCGCTTTTGTGCTAGGGTTTGCTTATATATGTAAGACCATTTCGCGCCCTATTAAAAGCTTATTGTTAGCGCAAGCTAATCATAAATTATTATCAGTGGTTAATTTAGTGGGCGCATTTACTAATATTGGCTTATCTTTATGGTTTGGTTCAATGTGGGGTTTAGAGGGTATAGCTATTGCCACCGTATTTGGTTTTTTTATTGCTGATGTTGTTTTACATCTAGTTTTATTAAGAAAATATAGTGATTTACCGATTTGGCCTCCGTTATTAAAGTTTTTTCTCATTAGTATTCTCTTTGCGGGTTTTACATTAAGTGGACAATATGTGTTGTCTTACTTTCCTCCATTATCTTGGTTACAATTAGTGTTTGCTGGTTTCTGTTGCCTTATTCCTACCATTATTATTGGATGGCTATTTGTATTGCACCAAGACACTAAAGCTAAATTGTTTAGCGTAATTTCAAACAAAATATCAAATACAAATCCTTAAGGAAACAACATGAAACTATTTTACTATAAAGATGAAGTAGGAAATTTTGGTGACGACTTAAATCCCTGGCTTTGGGACCAAATTGCGAGTGATATTATTGATGAAGATGAATCTGAATTATTTGTAGGAATAGGTACTTTACTCAACCATCGCTTACCAGCAGAACCAATCAAACATATTTTTGGTTCAGGATTAGGTTACGGTCGTAATCCAATAGTAGATGCTAAATGGAAAATACATGCACTTAGAGGCCCTTACACAGCAAAAGAGCTTGGAGTGAGTCAAGATCTAGTTATTACTGATTCTGCTTTACTTATAAGGCAAGTTGAAGAGCCAGTACATAACGCTAATGGTGATATTGGGTTCATTCCTCATTATGCTAGCTGCAGAACTGCTGACTGGGAAAATATTGCTCAAGAAGCTGGATTACGTTTCATATCGCCTGAATGGAGCGTTGAGAAATTTTTAGCTGAATTAAAAAAATGTAAATTAGTTTTAGCCGAAGCCATGCATGGTGCAATAGTTGCTGACGCGTTAAGAATACCATGGCAACCTATTATTTTAGGTAGCCATGTTAATCAAATTAAATGGCAAGATTGGCTTGATACAGTCAACCTCAAATATACACCATCACAAACAACTGAATATTTTAAAAATACCCAACAATTAAGTGTTGGTCAGTCTTTTAAAAACGAAGTTAAAAGAAAAGTTTTATCAATGGGTTTAGGTCAAGGTATGCATAAGCCACCAGCTAAAGATTCATCAAATAAAACTAGAGACAAAGTTTTATCCGACCTAACATTGTTCAAACAAACCAGCCAAGGCTTTTTAAGTGAAGAGCATATTCAAAATCAGCTATTAGTTCGTTTTAGTGAAACATTAGATAGGATGCGAAAATAAAATGTCTCCAAAAGTCAGTGTGATTATTCCAGCGTATAACGCCGAGCATCAAATCACTCAGTCGCTTGCATCGGTTTTTGAACAATCCTTTAAAGATTATGAAGTTATAGTGATTAATGATGGCTCTACTGATAATACTTTAAAAGTACTTGCAGCATTTGATACTAAAATACAGATTATTGATAAAAGCAATGGTGGCGTTTCAAGTGCAAGAAATGCAGGTATCAAAAAAGCAAAAGGTAAGTATATTGCCTTTTTAGATGCTGACGATTTTTGGCACCCTGAAAAACTTAACATTCAAGTTAAGATAATGGAGAAAAATCCAGACTGGCTATTAAGCTATACCAAATGGCATATAGGTTCGCTTGAACAGCGTAATAATATGCAGTTTATGACATCACAAGTGGGCCAATGTGACTTTGAAGAAAAAGACACGAAAGATATATTTCTTCACCCTTATTTAGGCACATGCTCGGTGTTAATTTTACGGGAATTTTGTTTATCAATTAATGGTTACAACGAGCAATTAAATACCGCTGAGGATATTGACTTATATTTAAGAACAACGGTAAAAGGAAAAATTGGATTTATTAATGAACACTTATCATGGGTTATAGATACTGCTGGTAGCTTGGGCAGTTCATTAAGCTCTTACCAAGATAACTTATCAGTTATTGATCATTTTCTTAAGGTAAATCCAGCCCTAAAAACATCTTTAGCAAGTGTTAACAAAAGCGCTAGAGCTAAAATTTACCATGAATGGGGAAAAGATTTGTTATGGCAAAACTACCCTGTTAAAGCTTTGCCCGTGTTGCTTAAAGCGCAATGGTATAAGTGCTCAATGAAAAATACAGTGCTTATAGTTAAGGCAATAATCAAAAGTTGTTTGTTACCTCTAAACTACAAGAAAAAGTAACGGGTATATACCCGTTACCATTAAAAATGCAGGTTTCAGTGAGAACTAAAAACAATTTAGGCAAGGCATTAAGTTTATGTCATGGTTACTCCCTGACTACACTTAATAACGACGCATAAATTGTTTTTAGACCCATCAAAGAAGCGCTTGAGCAAAATCACTTCGTCGTTAATGCTTTTTACAAGGAATAACCATTGCAATAAAGCATTGCCTTGAATTGATATCGCTCAAGCGCTCTGAAACGAGCATTTTGATTGGTAACGGGTATATACAAAAATTTGATCGAAACTCCTTATTTATAACCCTACTTTTAAAGCTCCGTATACCGCAATAATAATGACCCATGCAAACATGATGCTTTTCATAATAAAAGCCGGCGAAAAGCATTTTTTTGCAAGTTCAGGAGCTATTTTTCGTAGTCGAATATGTGAAGCTAATGACATACCGATAAAAATGAAAAGTAACACGGTATAAGAGCGGCTTAAAAAGAATGCAGTGATCATAAAACCCATCATTGAAAAGAAAAGTGTTTTATTAACCGCTAGCTCCGCTTTAAGCTCTTCACTTAACTCTTCAGGCTCAGCGGTTTTAGTATTTGAAATAAATAGATAGCCAGTAAGCACAGTAAATAATAGTGCGCCACCCCACAACGAATAGCCCGGAACGCCTAATTCTGCAGCAATCAAAATATAAGAATTATGTGCAGTTCTCATATGTTCTTCGACAAAATTCCCTTTACCTACACCAAGTAAAGGGTGAGAAAGTAACATCAATACACCCGCATACCAAGCCTCTAAGCGACCATTTGCCGATTCATCAATATTACTTTGTAAAGTCGTTAGAATTACCGCCACTATAGGAGCAGAAATAGCTGAAATAACTAATAACCTAACCCCAGCGTTAACCACTAAATAGTACACACCAATAAGTGATACAGCGCCAAGTTGAGTACCTCGAGAACCAGTCATTGAAATACCGTATATCATACCTGCAAGGGCTAAAAGCATCAGTACTTTTACAAAAAAACCGCCCTTATGCATGAAATAAACAATGAAAGGAATGTTCATTACTAAGAACATTCCTATATCATTCGGATCATTAAAAAAACCTAAGTAAGTAATACGAAATACATCTATTTCTCTGTCGTTAGCTTTAATTGCTTGAGTATCTAATGCCCAACCCATTCTTAAGTCAGCCGTTTGTTGGACATGGCCATTATGCACCATGACCAAAGCGGCAATAATGCATATTGCCATCAACCAATGTTGCCTTTTGATTGAGGTCACACAAGTACTAAACAAAAATAATGGAATAATGGCAATGGCAATTAAATGCTGTGCTTCGCCAACACCCAACATACCTGAACCGTTAAGGAAACCAGATAAAGCAATGATGGGAAGTAAACTAAATAACATCCAATGTTGAGGCTCTACCTTTAACGGTCTATGGGAAACAAGTACCGTAAGAAAGCATAAAATCGCGAGTACTTTAATAAAAACCCATTCAATACTTACTTGAAACATCTCATGAGGGCGAATAAGTACAGAAATAGTGTACAAATAAAGAATAAAAAAGGCGAAAGGCGAATCTTTCTCTTTAGGTATAGGAGTGTAACGAGCCATCTAGATAGGATCCATTAATTGGGGGTTAACTTATTCATCAGCTTTGCCAAGGTGTATTTTATCTTATTGCGAACAAAAGCTACATGATACATTTTGCTATTTTGATTACAGCCTAATTTAGCTTTATAGCTATTGTGAGTATCCCCCATCATAAAATCATATAAAACTACGGGGTTATTATTCATACTCCATACATGCAATGCAAAACCTGGTGATACATTAGCGTAATGGGTTTCGTCCCAACCACTTTGATAAAAATACAAAGTGTTGTTGTTAATAAAATAATAATGGATGGCAATTGGAGTATTTTCCACTAAAACAGCACTTATTTTTATTTTATTAGTGTTAGTTTTTCGAAAATCAGCATGAAATTGAGAGAATTTTTCGTGACAAAACGCTCCACTTTTTCCTAATTTAGCCCAACGTAATTGATGGAACTTTTTCATCATTAGCCAATAGGCATCATAATCTTTAGTATCTACCCAAATAAATTTTGCGTTTAACGCAGCCAATTTATTTTTACACTTATTTAGCTTTGATTTAGCATTCTTACTCAATGTTGGTGGTGAATTATTTGTCGACAAAAAAGTATAACGAATGCCCGCATCAGAACTCGCACTGGTTTCTAAATAAGAACACAAACTCAGTAAATTAGCTTTTTCTAATAACGATCTAAAATGTAAGTTATCAAACTTAAGGTCACTTATTTTTTCTGCGAGCTCTGTTAGTAAAAATTGATAATCTTCATGTAAATAAATGTCCTGATATTCAGAAGAGACTTCACAGGCTTCATCTTCACCCTGACCAAGTAAACGTAATGTTTTAATAAAAGGGAACTTAGGACTATTTTGTATATAAAAAGGAGCAAACAATACACATTCATCTTGGTTAAACCCCATAAAAAAATGTAACTCACAGGTGTCATTCCAAAAAGTATGCAGCCATTGAGAAATCCAATAATAAGAGCTAAAAAAAGTGCTTTCAGCACCGGATAGGCAGGCTTCCCATGTGTAACGATATAGCACCAACGACTCAATATTATTGTAATAAAACCACTTTATTTTATTGTTAGGCATTGATGAAGTCGATTTCGGTGGCTTAGTTATTGATGAGTCAAACTTTTATTGGGGTTTATATTACATTACTTTAATCATAGTAGCTTAAAAATTATGTAACCTTTGTTTAAAATAGCTTACGATAAGGACATTATTAGTTAAAAAAATTATTGATGTAAAGTATGAGCAAGCAAAAAATTATTCACGTTGTTAGTAGTTTAAATGTTGGCGGTGCCGAGCGATTTGTGATTGATTTAAGCCAACGATTAAAAGAAACAAACCACCCCGTTGAAATTCTCTCATTTGGAAGTGAAAATGATACTTTGTGTCAAGTAGCAAAGGATATTGGCATCAAAGTAACGAGTATTTCAAATTCATCAAGTGTGTTTGGCCAGCTTAAATTATTAAAAGTGCTATTTAACTGTGACGTAATTCATCTTCATACTCCTCGATTAATAAAAACTTTATCGCTTGTATTAAAAGTAATAGGTAAAAAAAATCTTGTTTATACACGTCATGGTGCTGCAGATCTCTCGAGTGCTGATTGGAAAAAATTACATGCTAAATTTAAACAGTATGTGAGTTACATGACGTTTGTCTCCCAAGAAGCGATGGAGGTTTATACGCAAGTATATGCTTGGCAAGATATTCAAAAAGTAGTGGTTGATAATGGTGTAAACATTCCCGAATTAACAAGTAAAAAACCTAATTCACTTTTAAAAGTAGGCTCAGTAGGGAGATTTGTCACATTAAAAAATCAAATATCTTTATTGAAAGCATTAAGCTTAATACCAAATGAATCTCAACAAAAAATCGAAATACATTTATTTGGTAACGGTGAATGTGAACAGCAACTAAGAGCTTTTGTTGAAGATAAAAACCTTAACCAAAGCGTAATATTTCATGGCATGGTCAATGACCGTAGCCAAATTTACAATACATTTGACATGCTATGCGTCACCTCAGAAACAGAAGGGTTATCGTTAGCAATAATGGAAGCTATGGCGTTTGCTCTGCCAGTGTTAGCAACGGATGTTGGTGGTAATAGTAAACTCGTGAAAGATGAAATAAATGGGTGGTTGTTTAATTACAACGATAGCGAAGCAATTGCTGAACGTATGTTATGGGCACTTGAAAATAAAAAAATATTAGGTGAATTTGGATTGCATGGTCGGGAATATATTCAAAACACTTTTTCAATCGATGTGGCCAAAAATAAGTACGTTGAAATATATACCCAAAAATAACTCTTGTCCGATGATTAGTCTCAAGTATTAACTCAAGCATCAAATCATTAAACGCTACTTAGTGATTCAAGTGATGAACGATTACTTTTCAGTAAAGTTAACCTGTGTTTCAAGTTGGCGTTTCTCAGAGTCACAGTTCGTTTTACAAGCTAAAAACATCCAATGTAATTGAGTTTCACGTTGACCACTTACTGCTTTTATTAACCTTTTAATCTTAAACTTTCTAGCCGTTGCTATTTTTTCATTATTTATTTCGTATTGATAAATGATAAGAGCTTTTTTTCTACCATTACTTACCGTGTTAATGTTCCAGTTATTGATAACATCATCATCTAAAACAAGCCACGGGTAGGGGATTAACTTATTATCAAAATAAGTGGGTTTACCATCTAAATCACTACCGTTAAAAAAGTAAGTGATTAGCTCAACCTTTTTATCTATATAAACGCTTGAGATAGAGCTTGACGTAAAATGAAATACCTCAGGTTGAATGCTTATACGATTAAGTGCGCTTTCAGGGACAGGTTGTTCATTTGATAAAAGTGATTTTAACGACGTTGAAAACACAGTAAAAGAGAGTAGCATTATAAGTACAGAGATTTTTGTAGGTAAGTGTCTTTGTACACCTTCAGCAGGCTTAGTACTTAACAAGTCAATAGTGGTTAATTTATTTCCCCAAACAAACAGTAAAAACATAAAGGGTATATACAAATACCAACCGAAGGTATTGTGATCTTCCATTAAACTACTTTGCATTTGAGTATAATCACCAATTAAAATAAGCGCTGTTATTCTGATCCAGTTGGTTATTAAAGCACCTAATATTGCAATACTTAAAAATATAATCGCCTTTTTTATATTATTGATATAAAGAAAGATAAATAGGGTGCTAATAGCTAGTGACACAATAATGTAGCGTAAACCACTGCACCCATCGGCTATTTCAAATACACCAGCAGGGATGGTAATGTATTGAGCCTCTACATACGTTGGTATGCTAGTAAAACTCATCATGTATGTTACAGCCACCACTGAAATGTTTTGTAAAACATTGGTCAGTAACCCCCATAAAGGGAAAATAAAAATTAAAAAACTTACAGGAAACAGTACATACCAATTAAATCTAAATACCGTAAAAATGCCAGCAATAGCAAATACTAAAAACGATAACCAGTAACCAATACTTATTTGTGCATTAGAAGTAACGAACAAAGCAAAACCCGTAGCAAGTAAAATAATTATAGAGGGTAAAGATATTTTTTCTCTAAAAACTAATTTACCAATCCCAGATAATTTAAAATAAAGATAAAGAACAATAAAAGGGATTAAATAAGCATGCGAGTACGTGCCATCATCAAAACTGTATCGCCATACCGTTGTTAAAACAGGGATATTAAAGAGTGAAACTAAAGCAAGTAAAAAAACAATGCCAATAAAAGGCTTATAGTTGTTTGGTATATTCATGATTTAATGGCGCCATTTTGTTCTATAACCAATCAGTAACATGCATTATAAAATAAAAAATTAGTTATTATTTGGTAGTTTGGGTAACTTTATGTAACAAAACTAAAGTTATCTAGGTAGTCAGTCAGTTAGCTTTATACGTGTTTTTTAAATAAACAAATTAGCTTACCAATAAATTTTAATCACTACTTATAAGTTTAGCAGTATTGCTAATTTTAGCTTGTCATAATTTAGTTTAATATATACCCGTTACCATTCAAGAAACAGATTTCAATGAGAATTAAAAACAATTTAGGCGCAGATTTCATGTTCCAGACGAGATCTAAGGACGACATCCCTGTATGCAAGGCATTAAGTTTATGCCATGGTTATTTTCGGTAACTGCCCCTGCGTTACCCTAATACTCTACATCCATGATGAACATGGTTAAACTTAATAACGCCGAATAAATTGTTTTTAGACCAATCGAAGAAGCGGTTGAGCGTTTATTCTTCTAAGAAATCACTTCATCGTTAATACTTTTTATAAGGGAATAACCATTGCAATAAAGTATTGCCTTGAATTGCTTATTATAAACATTGCCGCTCACACGCTCTGAAACGAGCATCTTAATTGGTAACGGGTATAGTGTAAGTTTGATGATTAAAACATGAATTTTCATCTTTTAGTTTACATAAATCATTACAATCCTATTAACTAATAAAATAAAGAAACATTTATAATAGTTCGCATCTTTTACAATTTAACAATGAGAAAGTACATTTGTAACTAATTTTAATCAATGGTGGAGTAATTTAATTCAATGTTTTATTTGGATTTTATGCAATTTAAAGCTATCTTCATTAGGTAATATTTAACCGGTGTAACTAGGTATATTTGACAATTTAAGGTTAATTACAAGTGCAATAACGTTGAAGGAAAAACTACTGTTAAATTGTAGGATTAACGTTAGAATAATTGAGAAAATATTTCTCGAAAACGTATATCTACGTGTATATTTTTCGTTTTGAATCGACAGTTAAAGGAATCCATTATAATGAAGCTCGTAAAATTTTTAATAGGCATTAGCGTCATTTCAGTTTTAACGGCTTGCGGATCAAATGAAACAGCTCTTACTTATATCGAAAAAGCGAAAAGCTTTAAATCAACTGACATTGACTCAAAGCAAATTGCTTTAAAAAATGCAGTTAAATTAGATGCCAAAAATGCAGAGGCACGATATTTATTAGGTGAAACCTACTTGGATCAAGGTTTTGGATTAGGCGCAGTTAAAGAGCTAGAAAAAGCTTATGAATATAAATTTGATGAAAATAGAGTAATTCCCGCTCTTGCAAGAGCTTACATTTTAACAGTATCCGATGAAGACGTCCTTGATCTAAATAAACACCTAGCTAACCTTAACGATGAGCAAAAAGCCCACTACCTTGCTTATAAAACATTAGCTGCCATTCGTACTAATGACCTAGAATTAGCTAAACAAAGTGTTGATACTGCAACAGAAATACTCGCGAACAATACATATACTTTTTTAGCGAGTGCCTATTTAGCTATGGCTGAAAATAAGCTAGACATTGCCAAAGGGTATATTGATAAAGCGCTACAAATATCTTCAACACAAGTCGATGCATTATTACTATCAGGGCAAATTAGTACAGCATTGGGTGATCATAAAAAAGCAACAGCAAGTTATCTTAAATATGCAAAACTGCAACGTAAATCTTCAATTGTTATTTTATTTTTAGCACAATCTTTACTCAAAGAAGGAAATTACATAGAGGCTGAACGTTATGCGGACAGTATTTTGGATTCTTCTCCCAATCAACCTTTTGCCAACTACGTTAAAGCCACCACTCAGTTTGAATTAAAAGATTATCAAAAGGCAAAAGAACATGCAGAAACAGCCCTTAAATCGAAGTTTAATCAAGGGCCATTAAAACTAATTGCAGGTGTAAGCTCATATTTTTTAGGTAATTATGAACAGAGTCATTACCATTTAAATAGTATTGTAAACTATTTAATACCAGAACATCCTGCACGAAAAATGTTTGCTGTAAGCCAATTACAATTAGGATTAGTTGATGATATTTCAGAAACTTTAGCCGATTTTAATTCTACAACCAAAGAAGATGAAAAATTTCTTACCTCATTAAGTTACCAACTAGCTGAAGTGGGAGCGTTTGAAAATGCTAAAACGATTGCTAAGCAAGCATTGAATGATACACCAGAAAATGCAGAACAAAATGTCCGTGATGGCATTTTAAAATTAATGTTAAATGATCCATCTGGTATGCAAAATTTGAAAGATGCCGTAGCACTAAACCCTGCTTTTTTAGGCGCGGAATTAGCACTCGCTTATGCGGCTATACAAACTAACGATTTCGAACAGGCTATTTTAATAGCAGAAAAATGTAAAGATAAATACCCTGAAAAACCTGGTGGTTATAATGTTTTAGCAGCTGTATATTTAAAACAAGGGTTAACCGAAAAAGCTAAGCAACAGCTTGATCAGAGTTTACAAACTAAAAACAATGTATTTGCATTGTTAGAATTAACTAATTTAGCACTAGCAGAGCAAGCATTAGATGAGGCGAAACGGCTCTCTACTATTGCCGTTAATACGTTTCCAAACAATGTAAATATGCTTCGCCTTTATCATATCTCTTTCAAAAATGATGAAGCTTTTGCAACCATTAAGGATCGTTACAAATCCAATAAAAGTAATGTTGCTATAGGTATGTTATATACCGAACTATTAATAGAAACGAAAAAATTTAACGAAGCGGTAAATGTAATCGACACTTTCGAAACCTCGGTAAAATCACCAAAAAAATTATGGCAGTTAAAGGTTCTTAGCCATAGTGGATTACAAAACATTCACAAATCACAAAGTATTTTACAAGACTGGGTTAAAACAAATCCATACCACATTGAGCCCGTTATAATATTAGCTGATTATTATTCTCGTAATAACCAAGCTGACAATGCATTAAACGTGATTGAAAAAGCCCTTGCTGGCGCGCATACCGATAATGACATGTTAAAAATGGGAAAAATGGAACTATTACTTGATACTCAACAGCTTGAAGAGGCCAAAAAGTATTATGCTCAACTAAAAAAAGAAGGTATCAAACTTGAAATAGCGAATGGAATTGAAGGGAAAATAGCCTTTCTCGAAAAGGATTATGCTAAAGCCACTACTTTGCTAGCAAAATACTATAAAGCTTTTCCATTATCTAAAAACGTAATATTGTTAGCAAAATCTTATCAGGGAAATAAAGAAAATCAAAAAGCAATTCCCCTGTTAGAAAGTTATTTAGAGCAGAATGAAAATGACAATAATGTAAGAGCAATTCTTGCTAATTTTTACTTACATAAGCAACCTGAAAAAGCTATTTCCACTTATAAAACGATACTTAAAAAACACCCAGATAATATCTTAGTACTTAACAATATTGCTTGGCTAAGTATGGAGCAAGGGGATTTAGACAATGCATTGGCTTTTTCAGAGACTGCCCATAAATTAGCGCCAGATTTTATTAATGTTATTGATACTAAAGCAATGATTTTGTTAAAAATGGATAAAAAGAGCGAAGCACTTAGCCTTTTAGTGAGAGCTTATGAGTTATCCGAAGGGAAAAACAATGAAGTCACGTTAAACTACATTGAAGTTTTAATTGCAAACAAACGATTTACTAAAGCAAAAGAAATAATTAGCTCATTAAATAATTTATCTGATACTCAGCAACAACGTATTTCAACGTTAAAAAATACGCTTTAGCATCTAATTTAACCGACAACGAGAGTAGAATTATAATGGAAAATAAGCAAATCAAAGCCATCACATTTACGGCACTTCTCGCAATAACTTACTTAAGTGGTTGTGAGCAAAGTATGTCGTATGATGAATACATTGTTGCCGCTAAATCACAAATTGAAAAAGGTGATAATACGAGTGCAATATTATCATTAAAAAATGCCGTGAGAATGCAGCCTAAAAATCTGGAAGCACGTTATGAATTAGGAAGTGTTTATTTAAGTGAAGGTGACCTATTTTCAGCAGAAAAAGAACTGGATAAAGCACTGGAGTTAGGTGCTAATAATCCAGAATTATTACCCAAAATAGCTAAAGTTAAAATGTTGCTGAATAAATACGACGCTGTTTATCAACTTGCCGATAATGCTGGCGCATATAATGATGAACAATACGTCATGATCCTAACATACGCAGGTTTATCTGCTATTTCAGAGAATAAAATAAGAATTGCTCAAGACTACATTGGTCAAGCATCTATGCTTAGTGAAGATTCACTATATAGCCAAGTCGGTAATGCATGGTTAAATTTTTCAAGTGAAAAATTTGACGATGTTGCAGATACACTCGATAAAATCTTAATTGAATCAGAAGGATTTTCAGAAGCATTACTACTGTCTGGTCATTTGCATCAGGCACAGTTTGAATTTAAAAAAGCCATTGAGATGTATTCGGCTTATTTAAAGCTTCACCCACGTCATTTTCAAGTAAAACTATATTTAATTAATAGTTTGCTTGGGGCTCAAGATTTTGAAAGTGCTGAACAGCATCTAGCGTTATTAAACCAATTATATAAAGACCATCCTATTGTGAATTTGTATAACGCTCAAATCCAATACAATCATAAAGAATACGCAGAAGCTAAAGTATATGCAGAAAAGGCTATTAATGTAAACTCCTCGCTACACATGGGCAACCTTATCGCGGGCATGAGTGCTTTTAAATTAAATGAATTAGAACTCGCATACCGTTACTTAAATAAAGTAGACCAATATCTACCTAAAGATCATGACGTTAAAAAATTATTAGCTATTTTACAACTGCAATTAGGCTTTATTGATGATGCCGAACTTTCGTTTGAAAACATGAATGCATCGAGTCTTAATGATATGAGTATTCTTAATGCAGCCAGTAGAGCTTTTGCAGAGAAAGGGCAGGGAGATGTTGCCGAAAAATTACTTAATAAGGTTGTTAAAGCTAACCCTGATAATAATAATTTAGCACTACAATACAGCGCTTTAAAATTATCTAATGGAGATACCAGTCAGTTGTCGCTACTTGAACAACTCGCTCAAGGAGATGATGAATCAGTTGGAGCCATCTTAATTTTGGCAACTCACTACATTAATCAAAAAGATTATGAAAATGCATTTAAATTAGCTGAGAAATTAAAAGCAAAAAAAGGTGACGAAATCAGGGGTTCACTACTTGAAGGTTTTATTTATGTAAACAAGCAAGACAAAGAGACGGCTCAACAAGTATTTAAAAGAATATTGGCGGTGGATGAGGGAAATGTTCCTGCAAACTATTATTTAGGTGAGTTTGCCTTTGATAAAAGTGACTGGGAAAGTGCTAAAACTTATTTTAACACCATTTTACGTTTTGAACCCACACACAAAGCCTCCGTGGCACGTTTGACCTATATAAATGTGCAACTGAATAAAGTAGACGAAACCATTGATTATTTAGAGGCGTTACTAACAAAATATCCTAAAAATGAAGAAGTGGTCATTGATTTATCTATAAATTTAAGTTTTGCAAATAAGCACAAAGAGGCAATAGAGTTACTTGAAAACTCAGAAGTTGAGCTTAAAAGTAATCGCTATTTAAGAAGGCTCGCAAAGCTTTACGTTATAGACTCTCAATTTCAAAATGCGTTAGATTTGTATAAAACACTCACAATAAAACAACCATTAGAACAAAGTTTATGGTTAGAATATGCAACGGTAAAAGAGAAAATTGGCAGTTTGGAATCAGCGTTAACCACGGTAAATGAGGGGTTAAACCAATCATCATCAAAAGAACAATTATTACTGCTAAAAGCGAATTTATTAATAACCTTGGGCAGAAATGAATCAGCAGAAAAAATTGTAGATGAACTCTCTAATAATTTCCCTAATAATAAGTACGTTATTTATTTAAAAGCTCAATTAAACTTAGCAAAAAAAGCTGGAAATAATGCCAGTGAACAATTTTCACTATTATATGAAAATTCCCCATCTAATGATTTAGCGTTAAATTGGGCTAGATCTTTAGTCAAACAGGATCAATCCGACCAAGCCATCAACGTGCTAGAAAAGCACGAGAGGTTATACAGTTTAAATGATGCTAACCAAGCTTTACTTGCCGAGCTTTTACTAAATAAAAACACCAGTAAGTCAATAATGTTGTATAAAGGTTTAAAAGAAAAATATCCTAAAAATATTGCTGTTTTAAATAATTTATCGCTGGCGTTATATAATCAATCTAATTTTGAAGAAGCACTACCTTATGCCCAAACTGCTTATCAAACGGTAAAATCGAGTGTTACAATCGATACCTTGGTGCAGCTTTTAATCGCTAATAACAAAAGCCAATCTGCAATTGAATTGATTACAAATAAAGATAATCAACCATTTATAAACAACGCTCTAAAATTGTCTTTAAGTGAACTTTACCTGTCACTTGGGCAAAAAGATGATGCTAAAGCTGTTTTAAACGAAATGTCTAATATTTCAGAGGAACTTAAGGGGAAATTTAACAAGCTATTAAATAAAATTTAACAAGTATGTCGGTTTTTTTTACAAACTGAGTTCTTATTAAATAACGAACACAGTTAAGGTGCTGAAAGTTAAAGGTTAATTTTTATTGGTGTGGTTTTTGCTATTGTTATAAGTGTGTAAACTTATACACTCGATGATAGATTAATCATTAATTAATATAACCTTCAAGGAAATAACAATGAAAAAATTACTATTAGCTTCATTAATCACTGGCTCTTCATTTGCAGCCTCAGCTGACGTGATTACATTTGACGATTCTTCTTTTAATGGTACTCCAGGTTCAGAAGTAGTATTTGATTTTATTGATTACGATACTGATTTAGCCCAAGTTACTCAAACTGACTCAGACATGAACGGTAATATCACAGTTAATGAAGAATTTTCTGAAACAGGTTCTACTGACATTGTTAATTTTAAGCTAGGTGAAGATCTTTTAGGTGTTGATGCCGCTTATGAAGTATTTTACAATTACGCTTTTTCAGGCGTAGCTACAACTACCACTAACCCTATTACTGGTGCCCTTGAATTAGAGGTTGTATTTGATAATGGTAATTCTGGTTTATATGTGGACACGACTATAGTTGGTAACAACCAGTTAGATGGCGGAACTCAAATCGCTTCTTTTGGTTTGAACCTTGGTGGTTGTGAGATTGATTTAAATGGCCCTTTGGCTAATAAAGGCTTTTGTGTAATCGATTTAACTGTTGATTTTGCAGCAGGATACTTTTTCGATAAAAACGGTACTGATTTATCAACTACTCCAGGTAAAAAATCTGCAGAGCTAATTGTTACAGTTCAAGATATATTTGGTTTGAACTTTAACTATGATGAAATTGGTGGTACACAAGACTTTCAAATCGCACACGATGGTAACATGACTTTTAACGTTCCAGAGCCTGCTTCAATTGCTATTTTAGGTTTAGGTCTATTAGGTTTTGCTGGTGCACGTCGTCGTAAAGCTTAATACCGAAAATTCATTCTGTATGAGTTATTTAAATAAAAAAGCCGAATTATAATTCGGCTTTTTTTTGTATAAAATAAGGTGTAGTACAAAAAAATCGGCATAATTTTCACATAACTTGTCTATAAAAAACAGGTGTAAAAAAATCAGACACTGGTATTACTAGTATTATGAAATTTAAAACTTTATCTTAAAATTTTAATTGTAAATAATAAACGGATATTAAAATTATCTGGTAATGTTGATGCTTTGTAACCGTTATCAATTTAAGTAGAGCTTGTATACCCGTTACCATTCAAAATGCAGGTTTCAGTGGTAACTAAAAAAAATTTAGGCACAGATTTCAAGTTCCAGACGAAATCTAAGGACGACATCCAGGTACACAAGGCATTAAGTTTATGTCATGTTTATTCTCGGTAACTGCTCCTGCGTTACCCTAATGCTCTACATCCATGGTGAACCGGATTAAACTTAATAACGCCGCATAAATTGTTTTTAGACCCATCGAAGAAGCGTTTGAGCGTTTATTCCTCTAAAAGATGACTTCATCTTTAATGCTTTTTATAAGGGAACAACCATTACAATAAAGCATTGCCTTGAATTACTTACTATAAAGATTAACGCTCAAGCGCTCTGAAACGAGCACTTTGATTGGTAACGGGTATATGATAACGGGTATAAAGTTTATTTAACGAATAATTAATTCACTTAACGGTCTACGAGTTGAGCGTGATGTTGGCGCTTTAGAGCGTCCTAAACGACCAAGAAATACAGTGTTTTTAGGTTGCGACACGATTGACTCATACATTGCCTTACCTTTTTCTGCATTTTTAATAACGCTGCTGTCGCTTGTAAAGTTAATTTTATTATCTATATAGCGAGAAAAAATTACAGGAGTTTGTTCTGGTTGAAACCCTAATTGTAACTTAGTGGCAGTTAACCAAAAACGTTGTAAAACCTTACCTGCCTCTATATATTCTTCGATCGTTTCCGGCGCTTTTTCGGCAACAAGGGCGAAGTGAGCCGAACTTTTTAAGCTTGGAATGAAATCAAGTTGTATCCTAGGTAAAAATGTACCAGCTAAAAATGTATTGAAAAACTTTACTCTTCCCCAACTTTTAAATAACCACTGCATTAGTCTAGCCGTAACCCAATCTACCCCTAAAGCTTTTTCAGGGATTTTAGTTTCACTAAATTGTTTATTCCAATCAATTATTTCTTTATGTACCTTAAATGCCTCGTGCATAGTTAAACGAGTTTTGGCGTTACAAAAATTAAGTTTTGCAATGGCTTTTTTATCTTCATTGCTTTCAAACCATTGCACACTATAGCCACTAGGTAATACTTGTTCTAATTGACTTTTTTCAGAAGAGTTCAAGGCTTGGGTTCCCATTGCTCGTCGTTGCACGGTTCTGGTTTTAATGTAGGGTGCTAAGGTGTCTATTTTAATAGACTTATCTTCCGTTAGGGTAACATCAATAAGCAACCCCTTTTCTTCACTATGATTAGGCGTAATATCTACAGCGAAACCGAATTGACTTGCCGCTATGCTGATTGTCTCAAGTAAAGCGCCATGAGCTAAATGACTTGAATGACCATCTAAATCATAAACAACCGAGTCACGAGTATCGTTAGCTATAATTGTAAATGAATTTTCATTTAGCAATTTAAACCGCCAGCACTGTGTATTATCGCCGCTTGGTGCCCAACGTGCTAAATCAAGTACTTTTTCAGCATTAGTTAGGTTTGTTTTATCATTAACATTAGGTTTTATTGGATTATCTAACAAACGTTTTTTTCCTATTTTAAAAGCCAATTTTTGTATAGGATTACTATTGCCTCCGGGGCGCCAAGTTTTTTTATATTGGTTTGTGTAAGCATCAAAATGCAATCCATGCGGTACATTTAATACCTCGCCTCTATTTAAAAATATTTTCGCAACTTGAGCCGCTGTAACTCCAGCAGCAAGCTGACACCCTACAATAGTTGAAGGACCTTTTTTATTAGCTAAATCTAGCTTTGTAGGATCCACTAAATAGGCTTGCTGTAAAGCCGCAGGCGTTAAACCAAGGAAAAAACGTAAATATTGCTCATTTTCGGTATAACCTTTCAATTGAAAGTACTCTTCGAAGGTCATTTTTCCGGGGAGAAAATTTAAATACGCGGTGCCCATACCTATTGGTGCTGCAGTTGTTGCAGGGATACTTTTATCTGCACATAATTTGAAAATTAGTTTTCTGGCTTCTAAAGCAAAAAAATCGAGAGAATCTACGTAGCAGTCCACCCCTTCAAGAAACTCATCGGTATTGTCAAAGTTTATACCTTCTGGCCAAAGCTTTATTTCGATCTCAGGGTTAATTGCTTTCGCCATTGAAACCATGGTATCGAGCTTTTTCTTATCGTAGGTTTCTACGTTTGCACCTGCTTGGCGGTTTGTATTTTCGCAAGCAAATTCGTCAAAATCAGACAAATGAAATTTGGTAATACCTAGTCTAACAAGTGTTAATACATGTGAGCCACCAACACCACCCATTCCAGCTATTGCAACACATTTAGTTTTTAATATGGCTTGTTCTTCTTCGGTAACCCAACCAATATTACGAGAAAAGGCAAGTTCGTAATTAAAAGAGTGGCTCATTGTAGTATCCTTTTATTTATCAGTACTATCTGAAAATGGTATGAGACATATCTGCTCAGATAGATCTTTATATATAACTTTATATAGACCGAGCAACTCATCAGAAAGCTCTGCGTTAAACTTTTCTTTGGCTAAATAAAACATAGCACGTAAACCATGATAATCCATTTCGTCACCCACTTGTTCAAAGGGTAATCCAAAGCGTTTTAGTCTTTTATTTAATCGAGGTTCCATCATGACGAATAAACCCCTATGGTTACATATTTCAGCAAGTGCAACCGCGGCTAAATATAAACCAATAGCAATGTTTGGAAAGTTACGCCTTTCCTCTTCGCTAAAAACGGTCTCAGGGTTAACGTCATTTAGGACATAAGGTTTTTTCTTTTCTTTTAAGCGTCGTCGGTATTCTTCAAGTACCGCAAGACGTGATATTTCTCCAAAACTGCCACGCTTAAAAGTAGTTGAATCTAAAATGTCTGGCCGTGCGCTTTCCATACAATTTTTTTCAAAAGGTAGTGATTTATCTGGATCTGTAACCGGTGGGATCACGAGCCTTACACACCCAATATTTGTATTTGTACGACGGTGCTCAATTAAACAATGAAATGAGTAATCGTCACATTCATCAGTTTCAATCTCTAAGTCATTTTCTGGTTCCCAGCCTAATTCTTTACTATATACACCGTAACGAATTTTAAAGGCTTCTTGCCTAAGTAATTTAGTGTTTGCAAATTTAATTTTAAAATAATTATTAAAATTTTCAGCAATTGAATATGAGGTCATAATTTTAGGCGCTCTACTTGAGTAGGTAACGAATAACTGTCAATAAATATAGCAGTTATTCATCGGGTTATACTAATTTTTTAACTGCAACGGGAGGTTTTTAAAACTAAGGCAATTATTGAATTATTCAGTTATTAATATTGTTGAGTAGTACATACTCAATACTAAGGTGTTAAGTGGATATCTATTTATTATGGCTAAAATTATGAATAAAGTAAGGCTGAATTACTTTTAAAGTCATTTTTTCTGATAACATGTTGAAAACAATAAGGAGTACTAATGAGTAATTTATTGAAATATGTTTGTATTTTTTCTTTTTTTTCTTTTGATGTTGTTGCAACAGGATTAGCGGACACACTTGAAAAAATTAAACCTTCAATTGTAGGCGTTGGTATTTATACTCCTACAGGTCGTCCAAAAAACATACTAAAAGGGAGTGGCTTTGTTATTGGTAACGGGAAGTATGTTGTGACTAATCACCACGTTGTTTCTCAAGAATTAGATCAAAAGCTGTTGCAGGAAGTAGCTGTTTTTGTGGGTTCTGGTAAAACAGCCATCGTAAGAAAAGCCTCAATTGTAGACTACTCGAGTAAACATGATTTAGCTATTTTAAAAATTCAAGGGGCTTCTTTAAAGCCTGTAACGTTAGCAAACGATACATTTGTAAGGGAAGGAACTTCCATAGCCTTTACTGGTTTTCCAATTGGTGCTGTTTTAGGTTTATACCCTGTAACCCATCAAGGCATTATTGCAGCCATTACACCAACCATAACTCCAGTGAATGATGTTAAACAATTAAGTATGAAAATGCTTAGGCAGCTACGCGATCCATTTATGGTTTATCAATTAGATGCAACAGCCTATCCAGGTAATAGTGGTAGTGCGATGTATGATAAAAACACAGGCAGAGTAGTAGGGATTATTAACAAAGTATTTATACAAGAAAGTAAAGAGGCTGTAATTAGTAATCCTAGCGGAATAACTTATGCAATACCGGTAAAATATTTACACAAGTTATTATCAGAAAATAATATTAAAATATAAGGTTATATATCCGTTACCAATCAAAATGCTCGCTTCAGAGCGCTTGAGCGTCAATGTTTATAGGAAGTAATTCAAGGCAATACTTTGTTAAAATGGTTGTTCCTTTATAAAAAAGCATTAATGACGAAGTCATCTTTTAAAGGAATAAACGCTCAAACGCTTCTTCGATGGGTCTAAAAACAATTTATGCGGCGTTATTAAGTGTAGTCAGGTTCCTCACGGATGTAGGATATTAGGGTAACGCAGGAGCAGTTACCGAGAATAACCATGACATAAACTTAATGCCTTGCATACATGGATGTCTGTACTTAGATTTCGTCTGGAACTTGAAATCTGTACCTAAATTGTTTTTAGTTCCCACTAAAACCTGTATTTTGAATGGTAACGGGTATAGGTTTAGTTTTTAAGTAAGGGCAATGAAAAAATTCATGCTCTTTTTATGTTACAAAAGTTAAAGTTATAAGGTAGGTTCAGTTAATAACTCTGAAATAGTAACTAATTTAATATTTTGTTCCCTTAACTGGGGTAATAGTTCTTTTAGTGATTCTATACTTTCCGGGTGCGGATGAGCAATCGCTATGGCAGTGCCGTGTTTTTTAGCTTGCTTTATTAATAATAAAAACTGATTTGCTATGTAATTATGCTCTAAGTTATTGTCTAAAAAAATATCCCGCGCTAAAGTTGGAATACCTAACTGTTTTGCAATACTTCCGGCTTTACTGTTTGAAGAGGTTGCACTATCAACAAAAATCACATTTTGCTCTTTAATAAATTTCATCACCCATGACATAGGCATTTCAAGTGTTGTGAGTAAACTCCCCATATGATTATTAATACCAATAGCAAAAGGGATCTCTTTAAATGCTTCTGTAAGGGTTTTTCGTATAGTTAATTCACTCATGTCGGCAGTTAAGCCACCGGGACCTAAACGCTTACCATTTTTTGCTTCCATAGGTATATGAAGCATAATTTCATGATTATTAGCAAAAGCTTGTTGCGCTAAATATTTACCATAAGGGGTATGAGGTAAAATAGAAAATGTAATTTTAGCGGGTAGATTTAATATGCTAGCGTCTGTTTTTCTATAGCCAATATCATCAATAATAATAGCTACCCTAGCTTTTTCAGCATAAGAAGTGAAAGGCAATAAAGCGATTATTAGTAGAATTATTATACGCAAGATGAAATCTAAGATTAGGTAGGAAACTATTTAGGAGATTAACATTTTACATTGTATAAATCGAATGGAAACGTTTAACTTAGGTACTTTAGTTGAGTTGTTTTAAACCAAGCTTTAATATATACCCGTTATCATTCAAAATGCAGGTTTCAGTGGGAACTAAAAACAATTTAGGCAAGAAATTAAGTTTATGTCATGGTTGTTCCATGATTGAACTTGATAACGCCGCATAAATTTTTTTTAGACCCATCGCAGAAGCGTTTGAGCGTTTATTCCTTTAAAAGATGACTTCGTCATTAATGCTTTCTATAAGGGAACGACTATTACAACAAAGTATTGCCTTGAATTACTTACTATAAACATTGACACTCATGCGCTCTGAAACGAGCATCTTAAATGATAATGGGTATAATATAATTGTATGGTTTACCTACACCATAGCTTAGGATTTTTTGCTTGACCAGCATGGCGAATTTCAAAGTAAAGCCCTGGTTGTGATTGCCCCCCACTTTGCCCAACTAATGCAATAGCTTCACCTTGTTCAACATAGTCGCCAACTTTTTTAAGCAGGGTTTGATTATAGCCATATAAGCTCATGTAACCCTTGCCGTGATCAATAATAGTCACTAATCCATAACCTTTAAGCCAATCAGAAAATAAAACTTTACCACGATATACAGACCGTACGTTTTGACCTAACTTGGCTCTGGTTAATACACCTTTCCATTTAAGGTAACCTTGTTTTTGAGTACCAAAGTTATGAGCAATACGACCAGATACCGGCCACTTAAGTTTTCTTTTTAATGTAGCTAAACCGTTTAAATTTTTATTGGTTTTAACAATTGATTTAAGCTTTTTAAGCGTGTTTTTTAAACTTTTTTCTTCTGAAATAAGTTTATCAAGTTGTTGCTGTTTACTTAATTGTTCTTCTTTAATTAGTGCTAAAGTTGCTGTTCTTTTTTGCTTGTTTTTTTCGAGTAGGGCTTTATTACTCTCAAGCTCTAAGGTCACTTTATTTAATGCTAAGGATTGAACGTTGTGTTTTTTTTCTACCGCAAGAAGTTTTGCAATAGTGTCTTTAAAGTTATTTATTTCGCTAATGCGTGCATTATTAAGGTATTGGTAATGGGTGATTGTGCGTTGAATAGTGGCTGGATTTTTTTGATTAAGTAGCAACTTAATATAATCATGATGACCAGCAGAGTATGCGGCTCGTAATTGTTTAGCAAGAAGCCTTTCTTGGCGTTTTTTATTCGTTATTAGTTTATTTTTGGCTTGATTAAGCTCGGCTAGTTTATTTTGAATAATTTTTTTATTATTTTTGTTCGTAGTAATTTTTTGGGTGACTCGAGAAATAGATAGATCGCTATCTTTTAATTGGTTTTCTAATACCGTGCGTTTTTGATTAACCTCTTTAAGTGCTGTTTTTGCATCAGAAATATCTGACTTAACCCCTTTCAACTTTTGATTAGTTGATGAGGTATTATCATATAAAGGGTTTGCAAAACACGATAATGAGAATACACAAAGCATTGTGTATAAACTTATCGTGTTGGTTACAAACCAAAAAAATTTCATTAAAAAGTATTAATCTTTTAAATTCATTAATACCGTTCCAGTCATTTCTTCTGGCTGAGGTAAATTCATTAATTTCAATATGGTTGGTGAAATATCGCTTAATGTACCTGTTTTGGCTGGAGTGGCATCTCGACCCACATAAATAAGTGGTACAGGCTCACACGTATGTGCAGTATGTGCTTGACCTGTTATTGGATCAAGCATGAGTTCGGCATTACCATGGTCGGCGGTAATTAAACACTCACTACCTGTAGCTCGAACAGCTTCAACAACACGCGTAATTGCAGTGTCAACTGCTTCACAAGCCTTAACTGCCGCATCAAAATCGCCTGTGTGTCCAACCATGTCGCCATTAGGGTAGTTACAAACAATAAAATCGTAAGTTCCACCTTCTATTGCTTGAACGAGTTCGTTGGTTAATAGTTGCGAATTCATCTCAGGCTGAAGGTCATAGGTGGCAACTGAAGGTGATGGGACTAAAATACGATCTTCACCAATGAATTCATCTTCTCTGCCACCACTAAAAAAGAAAGTTACATGAGCATATTTTTCGGTTTCAGAAATACGTAATTGTGTTTTTTTATTTTTTTCTAACCATTCGCCCATAACATTGTGCAAAGCTACCGGTGGAAATGCGTTAGCAGCGTCAATGTCTTCAGCGTATTGAGTTAGTGTTACTACACTAGATAGCTTTGGTGTTCTTTTTCTAGCAAAACCTTCAAAGTTTTTCTCAGTAAAACAACGGGTAAATTGTCTAGCTCGATCAGCCCTAAAGTTCATAAAGATGAGTGAATCACCATCATTTACTTTAATAGTATTTCCATCTGCATCTAAAATAGCTGAAGCATCTACAAATTCGTCATTTTCATCTCGTGCATAAGCAGCGTTTAGCGCTTCAGTTGCATTTTTATATTGGTGTGTTGCTTCACCATCAACTAATAAGTTATAAGCTTTTTCAACTCGATCCCAGCGTTGATCTCTATCCATTGCATAGTAACGGCCAATTAATGACGCTATTTGACCCGTAGACTCACCATCTGAAAATAAGGTGTCAAATTTTTCTTGTGCGCGGGTGATTGGTGCTAAAGCACTTCGAGGAGGTGTATCTCTACCATCTAAAAAAGCATGTAAGTAAACTTTTTTAGCGCCTCTGTTTTTAGCAAGCTCAATCATTGCTAAAATATGTTCATCGTGGCTATGTACGCCGCCGGGTGAGAGTAAACCAAAAATGTGAACGGCTTTGTTATTTTCAACGGCTTTATCTACTGCCGCACTTAATGTTGGATTACTGTTAAATTCATCATCAGCTATAGCTTTAGTAATTCGGGTAAAGTCTTGATAAACCACTCTACCGGCACCTAAGTTAACGTGTCCCACTTCAGAATTACCCATTTGCCCATCAGGTAAACCTACCGCCATGCCCGAAGTTTCAATAAGCATACTTGGGCAGGTTGCCATTAAGTTGTCTATAAATGGGGTGTTCGCATGATATATAGCATTCGAATCATGGTTTTCACTATAACCCCAACCATCCAAAATAATTAGTACAGTAGATTTTTTACGTGACATAAAGTTTTCCTATAGAACTGAGTTTATATATCAATAGCCCAAAAATATATATGGTGCGCTACGAAGAAATTAATAGTGCCACATTATATACCCGTTACCAACCAAAATGCTCGTTTCAGAGCGCATGAGCGATATCAATTCAAGACAATGCTTTATTACAATGGTTATTCCCTTGTAAAAAGCATTAACGACGAAGTTATCTTTAAAGGAATAAACGCTCAAGCGCTTCTTCGATGGGTCTAAAAACAATTTATGCGGCGTTATTAAGTTTAATCATGGAACAACCATGACATAAACTTAATGTCTTGCCTAAATTGTTTTTAGTTCCCACTGAAACCTGCATTTTGAATGATAACGGGTATATCAAGTTGAAGATATAATTTCTTGTGTAGATGTTGATAAAATAATGCTAACAAAGATCCTTTTTTATAAAATTAAATATGTATACCCGTTACCAATCAAGATGCGTATTTCAGAGCACTTGGGCGTCACTATTTACAGTAAGTAATTCAAGGCAATGCTTTATTGCAATGGTTATTCCCTTATAAAAAGCATTGTTGATGAAGTGATTTCTTAAAGGAATAAGCGCTCAAGCGCTTCTTCGATGGGTCTAAAACAATTTATGTGGCGTTATTAAGTTTAGTCAGGTTCACCATGGATGTAGACCTTAGATTTTGTATGGAACAAGAAATCTGTGTCTAAATTGTTTTTAGTTCCTACTCAAACCTGCATCTTGAACGGTTACGGGTATAAGCTGCAAGTTTATTCTTTATTGCGACAATAACTTATTAGCCTGTATACTATTGGCAAATTTATAAAGTTAATGGTTTTTTTATGGAACAACTTATTGCTTTTGCAACAGATCACGCTTTATTGAGTGCGGCATGGTGTGCAATTGTTATTTTGCTTATTTTTATCACAGTCAAAATTCAGCTTTCTCCGGTTAAAAAAATTAACCCACAAGAGCTCACTTTTTTAATCAATAGAGAAGAAGGTGTGGTTGTTGATACCAGATCAGAGAAAGATTTTAAAGCAGGTCATATTATTGATGCTAAACATCTTAGCAGCGAAAAAGCTAATAAGAATGATTTTTCAAGCCTTGAAAAATTTAAAGATAAGCCCATTATTGTAGTGTGCGCTGCTGGTTTAACTTCCTCTAAAACTGCTAATGCTTTATATAAAGATGGCTTTGCTAAAACTAGCATCCTTAAAGGCGGTATGAATTCATGGGTTAGCGGTGGTTTACCTGTTTCAAAATAATGAGTAAAAATATGATGCCAAATGTAGATATTTATACAAAAGTAACTTGCCCATTTTGTACAAGAGCGAAAGCGCTTTTATCACAAAAAGGGGTTACATTTAATGAAATTAAAATTGATAACGATACTGAGTTAAGAGCTATAATGATTGCCCGAAGTAACGGTGCATATACGGTTCCTCAAATCTTTTTTAATGATAATCACATTGGTGGTTGCGATGATTTATATGCACTGCATACAAATGGACAGTTAGACGAGTTACTTAATTAATGGCAACGCCATCAAACTAAAGTTAAATTACATTAAAGTTAAATTCAATAATAACTTTGTTTTAATAAAGTTTTACATTAACTAATAATCAGGTGCCTTAGGCACCTAAAAATAGGAAATATTTACCATGTCTGATGACATTCAAAACAATGAAGCTGCAACATCTGAATCCGCTCCTCAATTTGCTATTCAACGTGTTTACACTAAAGATGTTTCATTTGAAACACCTAATTCACCAGCAATTTTTCAGCAAGATTGGAAACCAGAAGTAAAATTAGATATTGATACGCGTTCAGATAAGTTAGGCGATGATACTTATGAAGTAGTATTGTCATTAACAGTTACTGCAATTGTTAATGAAAAAACAGCTTTTTTAGCAGAAGTACAACAAGCGGGTATTTTTACTATTGGTAATTTACCAGAAGCTCAATTAGCTCATGCTATTGGTGCTTTTTGTCCAACTACATTATACCCTTATGCTCGAGAAACTGTTGGCAACCTTGTTAGCAGAGGTTCATTCCCACAACTTAACTTAGCGCCAGTGAACTTTGAAGCTTTATTTGCTTCATACGTACAACAAAAAGCTCAAGCGGCTGAAGCTGAGGGTGCTCCTTCAGGAGTTGAGACTCACTAGTTTGATATCAACATCTAAAAATAGCATTTCAGTTATAGGCGCTGGATCTTACGGTACTGCCTTAGCTTTATCGTTGGCACGAAATGGTCATAAAACCACTTTGTGGGCGCGCGATAAATTACATATAACTGAAATGAATACTACTAGGGAGAATCAAAAATATCTTCCTGGATGTGCATTTCCAAATGGACTAATTTTAGAAGAAGATTTAAAAAAAGCTATTCAAACAAGTGTTAATATTCTCGTTGTAGTTCCTAGTCATGCATTTGCTGATACGTTACTCAGTATAAAGCCTTTTCTTAATAAAAACTCCCGTGTTGCATGGGCTACAAAAGGACTTGAACCTGATTCAGGGCGACTACTACAAGATGTTGCGCGTGAAGTATTAGGCGATAGCATATCTTTAGCGGTATTGTCAGGACCAACATTTGCTAGAGAAATGGCTATGGGGTTACCTACCGCTATTTCTGTATCATCAACTGATAACGAGTTTGTTAGAGATATTTCAAATTTGCTCCATTGTGAAAAAAAACTACGCGTTTACAGCAATAATGATTTTATTGGCGTGCAACTAGGTGGTGCAGTGAAAAATGTTATTGCCATTGGCGCAGGCATAGCCGATGGCATTGGTTTTGGAGCCAATGCGAGAACCGCTTTAATCACTCGTGGCTTAGTAGAAATGACACGTTTAGGCATGGCATTGGGGGCCGAGCAAAATACTTTTATGGGTATGGCTGGTTTGGGTGATCTTGTTTTAACATGTACCGATGATCAATCAAGAAATAGACGTTTTGGCTTGGCTTTAGGTCGAGGTATTGAAACAAATCAAGCCATGAAAGATATTGGTCAAGTGGTTGAAGGATATAGAAATACTCATGAAGTTTATATGTTAGCCAAACGCATGAATGTTGAGATGCCAATCGTTGAACAAGTTTATCAAGTATTATATTGTGAAAAACCAGCAAAATTAGCCGCTGCGGATTTATTATCTAGAGAGCGCACTTACGAATAATTCTTTTGATGATATTAGCCGATTTAGTCATCAGTTCCGTCAAGCTTTTCTGCTAATAATCGTGAGTAATTTATCCTTGATTAGCTATTAACCCACCCAAATAGTTACGCTGTTTTATATATACCCCTTATCATTCAAGATGTAGGTTTCGTGGGAACTAAAAACAATTTAGGCACAGATTTCAAGTTCCAGACGAAATCTAAGGACGACATCCATGTATGCAAGGCATTAAGTTTATGTCATGGTTATTCTCGGTAACTGCTCCTGCGTTACCCTAATGTTTTACATCCCTGGTGAACCTGACTACACTTAATAACGCCGCATAAATTGTGTTTAGACCCATCGAAGAAGCGCTTGAGCGTTTATTCCTTTAAGAAATTACTTCATCGTTAATACTTTTTATAAGGGAACAACCATTGCAATAAAGCATTACCTTGAATTGCTTACTATAAACATTGACGCTCAAGCGCTCTGAAACGAGCATTTTGATTGGTAACGGGTATAGAACTTAAAGCTAATATTACACCGCATTAGGAAAGCCTAGCTGTCTCCAAGCATCATAAACAATAACGGATACAGCATTCGATAAATTCATACTTCTACTACCTTTTAGCATGGGTATACGTATTTTATTATCGTCAGGTATTTGTTGTCTCACCTCTTCAGGTAAACCACTCGTTTCAGAACCAAAAAGTAAATAGTCTCCTTGTGTAAATTCAATATCGCCATAATAGTTATTTGTTTTAGTGGTGACAGCAAGTATTCTTTTTGGTTGTTCAGCAGATAAGAAGTCGGAAAAATTAGCGTGTCTCTTAGTTGCTGCAAATTCATGGTAATCCAAACCTGCACGACGCAGTTTTTTATCGTCAAAATCAAATCCTAAAGGTTCGATTAAATGTAATCGAAATCCTGAATTAGCGCATAAGCGAATAATATTACCAGTATTTGGTGGAATTTGCGGTTGAAAAAGTACAACATCTAGCATGCTAATTGGCTCGTTTTGATCTAATATCATTATTATATCAACGTTGAAGCTATTGCAAAATAGCCGACCTACTTTATCTCAATAAGTTGAACTTTTTTGAATACTAAGAAAGAAGAGAAAGACTACAATGCGTTAGTCAAAATCGCTGCTTATAGTGCAACAAGCGCAGCATTATTACTGGTGATTATTAAGTTATATGCTTGGTTGATTACTGATGCTAGTGCCATGTTAGCGTCAACTACCGATTCATTACTTGATCTGTTTGCTTCAATTATGAATGTTGTTATTTTACGTTACGCATTGGCACCTGCGGATAAAGAGCATAGGTTTGGTCATGGTAAAGCGGAGAGCTTAGCCGGATTAGTTCAATCAGCTTTTGTTATGGGCTCTGCAATACTACTTATTTTTCATGGTGTCGGACGTATGTTCTCTCCGCAAACTATAATTCATTCAGAGGTGGGTGTTGGTGTCACTATAGTGGCTATTATCATAACGTTAGGTCTGGTTGTTTTACAAAAATATGTTATTAATAAAACCCAATCTATAGCGATAAGTGCTGATGCATTACATTATCAATCTGATTTAGTATTAAACTTAGGTGTGTTGTTGGCTTTATTTTTAAGCCAAGGTATATGGAAACATGCCGATGGTTTTTTTACTATTTTAGTTGGTCTATTTTTATTGTGGGGAGCCGGTAAAATTGTTTGGCTAAGTGTTTTTAACTTAATGGATCATGAATTAAATACAGCCGAGCGAAATATTGTGATTAACATTGTTGTTAACCATAAAAGGACACTCGGCATACATGACCTACGTACTCGACAAGCAGGTCCGGTAAAGTTTATTCAGTTTCATTTGGAGTTAGACGATAACTTATCTCTGTTTGAAGCACATGCTATTGGAGAATTAATTGAAAATGAGATAGAGCAAGCATTATCACCTTGTGAAGTATTTATCCATCATGATCCTAAATCAGTCGTTGAAGATTCAAAAAATTGAATTATTTTATCTATAGTTTCTGTTCTTATATTATCTTTTTCAAATAATAATTCATGATGTGCATTTTTAATAATAATGGGGTTTTTAGCGATTAGTTCAGGAGATATTTGATGAAGTTTTTGGCAAAAAAGTGTTTGTTTTTTATTGCTAACAATTTTGTCGCTAGAGGCCTGTAATACACATAAGTGCGTTTTTATTTTAGCTAAATCAGTGAAGATATTACGCTCTGCTTTTAAAGCTTCAAATAACCAATGAAAGGTTACTCCACCCAGCTGTATTTTATTTTCTTTGTTATATAAATCGTAAATTTCCTTGTAACGAATAGTACATTGAGTGAGCAAGTTATGATCAAAAGGTTTGGCTTTATAAAGTTTTTGTCCTAAAAAATACCAAGGAACTTTTGAAAATAATTGGTTAACTTTTTTACCTGATCTAACGAGAATATTTGCTAAAAAATCTGGAATGAAACCAGTATTTATCGCAATCATTGGGGAGAGTAAAGCGGCTTTATTAATTATGTTAGGGTATAGTTGAAACATTCGTAACGCTATTGCACACCCCATTGAATGAGCTAACAAATAGAGTTTTTTATCTTCTAGTAATGGCTTAATAATAGTGCTGGTAAATTGATATAAATCTTCAGCGTAATCGTCAAATTCGTCCACATAACCTTTGTAAGTATCTTTTAAAAGTCGATCTGATAATCCTTGCCCTCGATGATCTAAAATAAATATTTGATAGCCTCGTTCATGCAGTTCATAGAGTGTTTCTTTATATTTTAAGTAGCTTTCACAACGACCTTGAGAGATAAGAATGGTGGAAGTATTGGGCTGATTAGTTGGCTTATTAAAGTGAGCATAATGCAGTTTTATTTTATTTTTTCCTTCAAAAACACCAAAGTTACCTTTTTCCCAAAAATTTTTTTGATAATTAACTTTTTGATTATTAGCTTCATTATGATGAAAAGGTGATTGCTTATTTTTTATAGTCATAGCAAAGATCATATGGTTGGTAACGGGTATAAACAAGTAAAACTAATAAATAGCGGGATAGAAATAAATTTCTATTTGCAAATCTATTTGTTATTAACAATAAAACTATGAATCTAATTTCAGGAAAAACCACCTAAAGTAGTTTATTTAAAACACCATTAAAATCATTGCTCATGCAGGCTAAAAGAGAATATTTTAGACATTTGACTATCAACTGCTTGACCATTGTTTTTAGCCGGTTTAAAACGCCATTTTTCAATTGCGGATCGTACAGACGTTTTAAAATAATGCATGTGATGTTTTATCGCTGGGAAAATTATATCGGTAACATTACCTTCATTGTCTATTGTAAAGTCGACTTTAACTTCTAGCTCTATGCCTTTACGTTTGGCTGTTGAAGGATATTTAGGAGGGATTGAATATATTAATTCGGCCTCTTGAGGGCTTACTTGGTTTGCTCCCTTAGCCTTTTTATTTAACATTTTTTGACTAATGTTGTATAAGTGTAACGAGCCATAGTTGTTAGTATTATTGATGACAGGTTTAACTGACTCGACGTCTGATTGCGTTAAAGTATCATGATAGAAACTATTAATTAAAGAAGGGCTTAAATCGGGAGCTGTTTTAGAGTTAGTTTGAATTTGAACTAAATCATCTAATGAATTTGTACTGTTGCTGACATATTTTTTGATTGTAGAGGTTTCTATTTCCGCCAGTTTTGTTTCAATTTCATCACTTTGTTGTTGTCCTTTCACAGTTAATGCATTTTCTTCTTTAGAAGAAATCATTACTAATTTATTTTTAGGCAGGGGGTCTTTAATTGCGGTAACAACAATTTTATTAAGTGTGCTTGGTGTTGATATGTTTGGATTTTCTGGGATTTTTTGAGTATTGGCTGGAGTGTTAGTTTTTATTGGTATTTTTTTATCAAAACTAGATTTTTTATTTATTTGTGCAGCACTTTGTTTAGAAAAGCTGTTTTCAATAATAGGCTGCTCAATAGTGCTTAGCTTAGACAAAGGGCCGTCTTGTACATTGTCATTATTGACTGGGTTTTGTATAAATATTTCATGAGAGTTGATCGATAATTGATGATCTTTCATTTCGATTTTAGACTGATAATTGATAGTATCTAATTCTATCTCTACAAGCTTAAATATCTGTTGAGATGAAATAAATAAAACGATAACGAGTATGGTCAGTGCTGCAAACCACTGGCTTACTTTATTGCTAGACGCACAATGATGTTGATTGACTAAACGAAGCACCCTTTGAGTGAGATCTCCACCAGAAGCTGCCATTGCCATATTAGGGATAGAATGGTTGCGGTGCTTATTACAAAGTGAGGCTGTATCAGCTAAAGTATGTGCATAGGCAATAGGATCACCACAATGTTTAACTGCTATATCATCACTACAATATTCGCGTTCATTACGCATTTGATTTGAAACCCACATAACACATGGATGGAAAAATAGAATAGTTTCTACAATCGTTTGTAAAAAATTAACAAAGTAATCATATCGGCGAATATGCGCCAGCTCATGCAGTATCAGCATGTCTAATTGGGTAGGTGTTAATCCGGTCAACATACTTACAGGTATCAGTACTATTGGTTTTATCCACCCAATTGCCATTGGGACATGAGTATTTAAAGAGAGAATTAAAGTAGGCACTTTTTTAATGCCAACCTGCTGAGAAAGGGCTTTGAAACGTGTAAGCAAATTTACATCGGGAGTTATTGTATTTTGCTTAGGCAGTTTATTTACCGCATGTAATTGTACCAGTAGTTTAAGCGATAAAATTGATACAATGAGTAACCAAAGTACGGTTATATAAGGTAAGTAATCAGCAATATTGGCATACCAGCCATTTTCTTTAATTATTATTTGAGTGAATTCTAGATCGAGAATAGCTGAGTATGGGGCTGACGGTACTAATTGTAGATAAAAGGGCTTATAAATAATAAAAAAAGTGATGATTGGAATGACTAAATTTAATCCCATCGCTGCTGCTGAAAGAGTATATCTTAATTGCGACTTTTGATTGGGTAAAAAGGTAAGTAGCGTTTTTAAGGCAAGCGCAACAAGCACCCCTTGCCATAAAAAATGGATCAAAGTAAGTGCTATGCTATACATTAGAGGGCTATTTAAAAAGCTTTCCTGCATGACACTTCCGAAATTATTGTTGTTTTTCTAATTTGTTAAGTAAATTACGAATATCAGCAATTTCTTCACTGCTGGTTGAGTCATCTAAGGCCCTCATCACAAGTTTAGAAGTAGAACCGCCAAAAGCTTTAGATACTAAATCTTTTAGTAATGATGTTTGAGTTTGAGTTTCACTATTTGCAGCAGCATATACATGAGCTCTATTACTTTCGTCACGGATCACTAATGATTTTTCGTGCATAATTTGTAAGATTTTTAATACTGTTGTATAACCTGTGTTTTGAGTGCTGCTAAGGTACTCATGTATCTGTCTTACTGTTGCAGGTCCAAGTACCCATAAAATATTCAGGAGCGTTAACTCTGCTTCAGTAGGTTTGAGACCTGTCTTACTACGACTCATTGATTTTCCCCAATTATATTAATCTATACCCGTTACTAATCAAAATGCTCGTTTCAGAGCGCGTGAGCGATATCAATTCAATACTTTATTGTAATGGTTGTTCCCTTATAAAAAGTATTAACGATGAAGTCATCTTTTAAAGCAATAAATGCTCAAGCACTTCTTCGATGGGTCTAAAAACAATTTATTCGTCGTTATTAAGTGTAGTCAGGGAGTAACCATGAGATAAACTTAATGCCTTGCATACATGGATGTATGTACTTAGATTTCGTCTGGAACTTGAAATCTGTGCCTAAATTGTTTTTAGTTCCCACTGAAACCTGCATTTTGAATGGTAACGGGTATAAGTTGTTATGTAAACTTATGCTGCCTAATCCTATAGGTTGTCGCTAAAATGAGCAACAAAAATAAAATATGGGTAGTCATGATATTATTTTTTAAATACGCTGACAATTAACTACAAATATCCCCGTAGTGTTCACCCAAACGCGTCACTGTTCCTGATTTTGCTGTGTTATTAAATTCAATCATATTGGGTGAAAATGTTGATACCACGGTAGAGCCTAATTTAAACCGACCCATTTCATCGCCTTTATTAAGATGAATAGCATCAACCCCTTCTTTAGGGTAGTCCCAAGTAAATATATCCTTTCCCGCTGGAGGTGTAATAGTTCCAGCCCAAACTGTTTCAATACTAGCGACTATTGTTGCGCCTACTAATACCATGGCAAGTGAACCATGTTTGGTATCAAAAATAGTCACAACTCTTTCATTTCTTGCGAACAAATTAGGAACATTATTCGCCGTTAACGGATTAACTGAAAACAAATCACCTGGCACATAAATCATTTTTCTAAGCGTTGCGGCCATCGGCATATGAATACGATGATAATCTTTTGGGGCAAGGTAAATACACGAAAATTTTCCTTCTTCAAAAGCAGTAGCGTCTTCAGCATTACCACCTAATAACGTGGTTAAACTATAGTTGAAGCCTTTTGCTTGTATTAATTTACCCTGAGTAATATCGCCTTGTTGGCTGATCGCGCCATCAACAGGATAACAAAGAGCTCGAGGATTATTGTCGATTGGACGAGCACCTTCTGCTAATTCTCGCGTAAAAAAATCATTAAAAGTCGTAAAGTCTTCTGCATTTTTAAACCTAGCTTCAGCCATATTTATATCATAAGATTTAATAAACCATCTAATGACTTTAGTGGTTAACCAACCAGCTTTTGCTGCAGCAAACTTTCCGGCTAATCTCGAAATAGCGTGCTTGGGCATCAAATATTGCAGAGTTATTTTTATTTTATCCATTACTACATTTTTTCCTTTTTAAAATTATTTTATTGTAAATTATGACTTGAATATTGCTTTTTAAAATAAAGGACTCAAGCTAGAATATTTAGTCATTAAAACGGGATGTAAGTGTATTATCACCTAAGCTTGACAATATCTTTTGAAAACTAGCTAACCTTTTTGGATGAATTTTATTTTGCTCGGTAGCGGCAACAAGAGCACAGCCCGGATCTTTGTCGTGTTTACAGTCTCTAAATTTACAGGTTCCAATAAAGTCTGAAAACTCTATAAAGCCAGAACATACTTGTTCAGGTGTTAAATGCCATAAACCAAACTCTCTTATACCCGGAGAATCTATTAAGTCGCCACCATCGTTAAAATGAAAAAGCCTAGCCACGGTTGTAGTATGTTGCCCTAAACCTGAATTTTCAGATACTTGCTTGGTGATCAAACCCAATTCAGGCATTAAACTGTTGGTAAGAGTCGATTTTCCAACACCTGATTGGCCAACAAAAATGCTAATATTTTGATTTAACTCTACCTTTAAGCCCTCAATACCTTGCTGTGTTTGATTACTAACATAAAGAATTTGATAACCAATTGCTTTATAAATAGATAATTGTGCTTCAATATCAATACGATTTTGTTCATTAAATAAATCAGTTTTATTTAACACTATAATAGGGGTAATACCGGTTTGTTCAGCCGCGACTAAATAACGATCGATAATATCGGGATTAAAAGCAGGTAAAACAGATGAAACAATAAAGATTTTAGTAATGTTTGCTGCAATAGGTTTGACCCCGTCGTAAACATCTGGGCGACTTAATATAGAGGTTCTGTCATGTACCGCTTCAATCACACCGGTAATACTGTGTTTAGTCTCTTTACCTAAGCGCCATAAAACTTTATCACCACAGACTAACGATTTAACACTTCGTCGAATATTACATCGGTAACAATTTTGCTTATTATCTTCAACATCAGCATGTTGCCCAAAGCGACTAATAACGGTGCCAGTTAATGGCTCACCTAATTCGTCGTCAAGCAATTGCACACTATCAGTTTTTTTACTGAGCTTTTTATCTTGATTGGCATTAATGCGCCTGACCTGACCTTTAGTCAGTTTTTTACGTTTAGTCACAAGGTATAATCATATTTGTTGCTTATTATCGGCTTAAAGGGTTTTAAACATTATTTATTCTCACGTATTATACTGAAAAATAGTCGTTCATCTAACCCCTTGTCTGATCATTAATAGATATATAAGTGAATTAGCAGGAAATAAGGAAATATTTATGTTGTATCATGAAAGCAATTTAATTTGGCTTGATCTTGAAATGACAGGTCTTGAGCCGGAAACCGATGTTATTTTAGAAATAGCTAGCATTATCACTGATAGCCAGCTTAATGTTTTAGCAGAGGGCCCTGTTTTTGCTATTCATCAGCCTGACCATATTTTGCATAATATGAATGAATGGTGTATTGAACATCATGGTCAATCAGGGTTAACCCAGCGCTGCAAAGAAAGCACTACCGATATAACTAGTGCAACCAAAGAAACCCTAAAATTTGTCGAAAAATACGTACCAAAAGGTAAGTCGCCAATGTGCGGTAATAGTATTGGGCAAGATCGACGTTTTATTAATAAATACATGCCGGATTTTGAAGACTATTTCCATTATAGAAATTTAGACGTGAGTACGATTAAGGAACTAGCAAGACGTTGGAAACCAGAGGTACTTGATAAAGTCGTTAAAACTGGCGCGCATTTAGCTATGGATGATATTAGAGAATCTATCGCCGAACTTAAAGTCTACCAACAATACTTTTTTAAGCTTTAACTTTTGCGCGCTCATTTTATACCCGTTACCATTTGAAGTGCAGGTTTTAGTGGGAGCTAAAAACAATTTAGGCACAGATTTCATGTTCCAGAGAAAATCTAAGGTCTACATCCATGGTGAACCTGTCTGAACTTAATAACGCTGCATAAATTTTTTCAGCCCCATCGAAGAAGCACTCGAGTGCTTTTCCTTTGAAAGTGACTTCATCGTTAATACTTTTTATAAGGGAACGACCATTACAACTGGGCGCAACCATTACAACAATATATTGCCTTGAATTACTTACTATAAATATTGACACTCAAATGCTCTAAAATGAGTATCTTGATGAGTAGCGGGTATAAAGCACTTTAACTAATAGGAACTTCATCTTACTGCTGCTTGATTAATAAACATTGATTCTTCTTTATATTTAAATAAACTGTACCCCAAACAACAAATGAATCTAAATACGTATCATCTTTAAACGTATAAACCGAGAATTATCTACTCATGAGTTTCAATTCACATATCCCTTTTCATCGTCAAATCTCTGGGACACTGGTTTTTCTATTTACTTCAATCATTGTTGTAGTAGGCATTATCTCATTTTTATTTTACCAACGTAATATTCAAGTTAATCAGCTGGTTAACACTCAAATCCCTAAGGTAGAATATATTTATCAATATCAACAGCTTTTATTACTTAATGATAACTATATTTTAGCCTTGAAGAAAAATGCTCTAGCAAAGGACTTAAACGACACATTAGCGAAATTTAAAAGAAATATAGAAGTCATATCGACCCTTTCTTATATTAATGTCAGAAAAGTAAAGTTTCTACTCGCGGAAATTGAAAGTATAGAAAAAGTTGCTGAACGTATAGATAGTAATGATGCTAGAAATATTACCTTAAAAAATACTGCTGTAGTGCAATTGCGTCTTTTAGTGAGCACCTTGATCGAACAAATTAATACTAAAATTGAACTGCAAAGCCAACTTAATAATAAAATAAACTTAAACGGTCGCGGTGGATATATATCGGCAGAACATGCTATTGAATATATAGAGAATTCTAAAATTCTGGTGTTACTTAATAAATCACTTAACTTACTTGATGGATCTATACTAGGGTTTGAATCACTTAGCATTGTTTATTCAGTTTCTCATTTCGAAGAAATTACCCACAATATTGATTTAGCAGTAAGTACCTGGTTAAGTGTGTTAACAACTTCACCGGAAGATATGGTTATTAGAAGCAAAATAGAAGACCTACAAAGTTTATTTAATGTTGAGCAAAGAGTTGTTGCTAAATGGTACAGTCACCTCAGGTTAGCCGAAGAAGTGCTTAATAGAATGGTGAGTGTTAATGAAAAACTTAATACACAATACATTCAAGATAAACGTCGCATCCATTTATCCACCCCAAATATTATAATCCCTGATTTTATTACTCAAATTGTTAATGAAACCCCTTATACACTTTCAACAAAAAATTATTATTATGCTTTAAGCGCTTTAGTAGCATTTAGTTTACTGGTCATACTATTTATCTTGTTTAGATTGAGAATTAGGATCAAACACTATGGAGCAAATACCGTTAACCTATGCGAAAACATATTAGCTGGTGATGAAAGAAAGCAAGACGAATATGTTAAAACTTCAGAACAATTACGTATAGTAGGCTTAATACAACAAATTCAAAAACCGGAACATAAAGAACCTCAACTATTATTAAAAAGTTATCAGCGCAATTTTAGTTTTATTGCTAAAAACCATCAAATAGCTGTTTGGCAATACCAACCCTTTAGCTCTTACATAGAAATAAGCGAACAACTACTGATTGAGATTGACCCAACCGTTAGTCAAACTAAAAATTGGCGTCAGTTAATAACTCCTCAAGCGTTATCAACTATTATTATCGCAGCTAAAGCAGCCCGTAATTCTCAAATAACTCAATATTGTCAAATTACAACTAAAAGTAATATTCTGTTAGAACTATATATTGGCTTTAATGGTACACAATGGTTTGGCACTATAAGTAAAAATGCTAAGGTAGGACACCTCAAAAACAATCTTGATTCACTTAAAGAAAAGCTAAATAAGCTAGAGCAGCAATCCAATGTTAACCTTGCGGTAACCACTGAAAAATTTAGTAAAATGGTATTGTGGGCAATGTTACAAACTCAAGGCAACTCAGTAGATATTAATCCTAGCTCTTTAGCTGTGTATCGACAGCTCACACGTATTTTTGATTGGTGCAATCAAAGCCATAAAATTAGAGAATTACAACAAAATATTTGTCATTCGAAACCCGAAGATATTACTTTTAATGATGAATTACATGCCATTATTTTTAACGCAATGCCTGAGGCACATCTACAACGTAATAGAATATACTTACAAACCGACAAATTACTGAGTCGTACTTCAAGCATAGATCACCAACTCTTTCATTCAATGTTGTTAAGTGTTATCAGGGTGGTTTTAGCCGAGTTGTTTAATGCTAAAATGTTAATTAATTTAAAAGTGATAGATAGAGATGCCGAAAGTCAAACGGTTCAATTTACTTTAACGGTCCAAGCGAGTAAAAAATTAAAAGGATTTCCTCGTTTAGTCAAGCGCTTAATTAATGAGGAACCGCAGTCAGCAACCAAGTTAGATATTATATTTTATATTAAAATATTAATGCAGCATTTTAATATTGATCATTGTCAAAGTGAATTAACGGATAATGGCTTCAATGTAATGTTTACCTTACAACTTAATGAGATTAAATCGTCGTTAACAGACATTAACACGCTAACTGAGAACTTAGATCAATATAATATTGTGTTATTAAGCAATTGTTCATACTTACAAAAAACGATTGCACATTGTATTAATAGTGCTGGTGGTGAAGTCGCAACGGTTAATAATATTAATGATTTTACTGAGGAATATAGCCCCACCTCTTTTATTGTTAATCCGGTTGAACTGGTTATTGTTGGCGACGATATTACTCGAAGCCAACGAGAAATCCTCAAAATTCACCTTAATAGCTTTGCTAAAAATATCAAACCTAAAATGTTTTTCATGCAATCTCCTATTACTTCGTCTTATCATAAAGAAGGGCTTTATAATCAAGCTTCAATGCCTTTATGTAGCAATAGCTTTTTAAGTAAGTTACTTAAACTCTTAAAAAATGAACAACCTGATAACTTACTTATTGATGCTGAACTTCTAAACCCATATCAATATTTAGCCACAAGAGTTGAGGTATTATTGGCAGTTTCAGTTCCTGAAGATCACCAGTTATTAATTAGAATTCTTCAATGGTTAGGATTACAAGTGCATGTGGTTTCTCAACCTAGTGCAATGCTCAAAAATTGGCAATCAGGTCGATATTTAATACTGATAACCGAATTCGCTCAATCACCTTTTATATCGTTATTTACTGGACAAAAAATTCAAAGAGCCGTTTTTACACTTAACGATAATTTATGTGAGATGCCTGTAGATGATACACTGAGTTTTATTAAGCAATGGAAAGTATCGAGGCTTCCTAATATTTTAGATATTAAAGCGTTGGTAATTTTACTTTCACCTTGGCTAAAATCTAAAACCTCTTTTTCCACCGTAAAAAGTAAAAAAACTATATTACAAGATAAATTAGAACAGTCTTTTGATGGCTTTTTATCGCAAACCAGTAAACTTGAAGACATAGATAAAGCCTATTTAACCTATTCTCAAGCAGTATTACCTCAAGAGTATGAATTACCACCAAGCCACGTTTTAGATATGGAAAAATATGCCATTAATCAAGGGTCTTCTGAATTAGCGGCCTTTATGATTGATGAGTACATTAATGACATTGCTTTATCAATTAATTTAATTGATAAAGCAATACAAAAGCACGCGTTTGATGAAGCCGTTAAACCTTTACAAGTTATTTTAAAAGTCTCGGGAGTCATGGCTGCAAATAACATTTACATGACAAGTCAATTATTGCAGCGCGTTATAGAACAAAATATTAAAGGAAACAACAATGCAAAAACTGACTTAAATGTTAATGGCCTTGCTAATCATCTTACTGAAAATGGCACTCAAATTGACGATCTAAATGACGTAAATAAGATTATTAGTGAGCTTCGCGATCACTTAGCTCAGTTAACTAAATTTACCGATGCTATTTAAGTGTTAACTAAACAAGTGTTAACTAAAATTGGTCAATGTTTATGGGTAGAGGCACTCAAGTAATGTTCTGGAAAAATATAATATTAACGTTAGTAACTTAACTTATGAGTGCCAAACTAAACAAAAAATAGGAGTTATAGTGATACAAAGTCCGTGTGTACGTAATTGTTGTTTAAACCAAGCTGACATCTGTGTGGGTTGTTATCGACACATTAAAGAAATTGTTGGTTGGAAAAACCTTACAGATTCCAATAAACAAGAGATATTAGAAAACTGCAAGTCACGCAGCAAGCAATTTAAGTTAATTACACAAAAGTTTCTATAAAACAGACATTGAGCAGGTAAATTTATAAAAATTTTATTTAAAACGCCATTTTCGAGTCATCATTTGGAATTTATTCCTTTAAAAGTTGCCAAGTATCAACAATAAGAGTCTTTTATTGAAAGACCTAAAAATTAATTTGTGTACAATAATAAAATTGAAAAAACTTCGTCGATCACGCAGCTAATTAAATCAAAAAGTCACAAAGTGGTCTGATCAATGTCTGATAAAAGTAAAATTGTACCCATTCGTATTAATAGATTGTTTGTTATATATTTTTTGTTATATAGTTTTTTTAAGTTGAAACTCTGTTTAGTGATTGCTAAATACACCCACTAAGCGTCTCTAGGTAAGCCTTTTTCTATTGCTCTAATTAAGCGCCCAGTCAATCTTTCATTATTCTTATAAGCTTCCTTCTTCACTGTAATAACTTGAGCTTGTACAGCTTGAGTTGCTGGCTTACTTTTTTCAGCATGTTGTAATAATGCCCATTCAATATGCTCAATTACCATAGCTGAACTTGTGATCAGTTTTTCTGTTAACGCATCAACAATTTTTGGGTCGTAGGGAGCGTTGCCTAAAGCAATGGAAATATTACGTTGCCAGCATTCAAAGCCTATGCGCCTGATTGGAGAACCTTCTGTTTTTCGAAGAAAATAGCTCTCATCCCAAGCATATAAAGTTAATAATTCACTGTTGTCTAAGTTTTCTCTGGCATTAAAATCATCTTCTTGGGTCGTTTTCGCAAATTTATTCCATGGGCAAATGAGTTGGCAATCATCACAGCCATAAATACGGTTACCCATTTTTGCTCTAAATTCTATAGGTATCGACTCTTTTAACTCAATGGTTAAATAGGAAATACATCGCCTAGCGTCAACCACATAAGGCGCTACAATCGCTCCGGTCGGACATATTTTAATACACGACACACACTTACCGCATTCATTTGCCGGAGTTGTTGTTGTCGGTAGAGGAATATTAACTAGTAACTCACCTAAAAAGAACCACGAACCAGCGTCACGGTTTATCACTAAACTATGCTTTCCCGTCCATCCTAAGCCAGCTTTTTCTGCTAATGGTCTTTCCAACACAGGGGCTGAATCTACAAAAGGTCTAAAGTTAAAACCTTCACAATATTCACTAATTTTATCACCTAATTGCTTTAAACGTTTACGCATTAATTTATGATAATCGCGCCCTAGAGCATAACGGCTAATATAGGCATGATCGGGTTGTTTAAGAATTCGAGCGAATTTAGCGCCGGTGGGTAGGTAATCCATCCTTACGCTAATACAACTAAGCGTTTCTGGTACTAACTCATCAGGACGAGTCCGCATCGTCCCATGTTTTGCCATATAATCCATGTTGCCATGGTAATTATTTGCTATCCACTTTGCAAAATCTGCCTCATAAGCAGATAAATCAATATCAGAAAAGCCCACTTGAGAAAACCCTAACGATTCACCCCAATGTATAATATTTTTAGAGAGTTCAAGATAGTTAATGGCAGGAGTTGTCATGGCGGTAATGAAGCTAAGTCGATTTACTTGCAGTTTAGCATCGTTTTACCACGATAAATAACCTCAATAAAATAAAGCAGATGAGTGATAAGAAATAACCCGAATTAATAATATATACCCGTTACTATTCAAGATGCAGGTTTTATACCCGTTATCAAGTACTCTGAAACGAGCATCTTGATTGATAAAGGGTATAAAGTTACAGATAAATATCAATTTATTATCAACAGTTATTGCGGCTACATAGCATTGAGGTAAACTAGTAAAATAAATAAAATAGTGACTAAAATTTCGCTTGAATTGAGTACTCTGTAATGAAGACAACAATAAACACTTTAACTTATAACTTAAGCAACGCTGAAGCGACTATTGCGATGGGCAACTTACTAGCCAAAATTGTTCAACAGGATCTTAAGCAAGGCATAGTGGTTTATTTACACGGTGATTTAGGCGCAGGAAAAACAACACTTACCCGTGGTTTTGTGCAAGGTATGGGGCACTTAGGTAATGTAAAAAGCCCAACGTATACGTTAGTAGAACCTTATGAACTAAATAAATGGAACGTTTATCATTTTGATTTATATAGATTAGCGGATCCAGAAGAATTAGAATACATGGGAATAAGAGATTATTTTGGCAATAATAATTGCTGTTTTATTGAGTGGCCAGAAAAAGGGCAGGGATTCTTACCAAAACCTGACTTAATCATTAATATCGACTATATAGATACTCAACGTAGCATTAGTTTTGAGTCTAAAACATCGTTATCTGAACTCATGCTAGAAAAGCTAGCTCTGTATTGTTAATTAAACTTACGACTACTCGTTAAGTTTGCTATTAAATTTGTATGCTAAAGGATGTTCATGCGCTTCGCTGTAATTAAAAAACAAGTTATTAGATTTTTCATCTTAATAAGCTTATTTTGCTCACAAGTTTTTGCGGTTAATTATATTGAAAGCGTTAGGGTATGGCCTGCACCGGAAAGTACTCGGGTGGTTTTTGATTTATCAGATAAACCTGAATTTACCTATTTTAGCTTGTCTAAACCACAACGATTGGTCATTGATTTTGCCAACAGTAAATCATTAGCTAACTTAGGCGACGTTTTAAACCAAGACAAAAGAATTAAAATAATTCGCACCAGCACACCTTCAAAAACAGGCTCCACAAGACTTGTGCTTGAGCTAGCTGAAAACTATCAGTTCTCTTTATTTCCATTAGCTCCAGCTGGAACTTATGGGGATAGGCTGGTGATCGATATTTTTGATAATAAATCGTCAGTTTCTAAAAATCCTCCCCCTCCAGCTATCGCCCAATTAGAGAAAAGAGACATTGTTATCGCTATTGTGGCCGGACACGGTGGAGAAGATCCTGGTTCTATTGGCGCCCGTGGTACTTATGAGAAAAAAGTAACGCTAAGTATTGCAAAAAAACTTGAAAAGCTGATCAATAATCAGCAAGGGTTAAAAGCAATAATGATCCGTACCGGAGATTATTATGTTAACCATAACAGAAAAACTGAATTAGCTCGAAAAGGTAAAGCTGATCTACTTATTTCTATTCATGCAGATGCTTTTACCTCGAGCCAACCAAGTGGTGCGTCGGTGCTGGTACAGTCGACTCGACGGGCTAATTCAGAATTTACCCGTTGGATCGCCAACCGGCAAAAAGAGTCAGAGCTTTTAGGCGGAGCGGGAGAAACCATTAAAAAAACCAAAGATAAAAATTTGGCATTTACTCTAGCAGATATGAAAAAAGAACATACCATGGGCAGTAGTTATGCATTTGCTGAACATGTGATCAGGCAACTTAAAAAAGTGACTAAACTTCATAAATCTAAGCCAGAAGGTTTGAGTTTAGCTGTGCTTAAGTCATCTGATATACCTTCAGTGTTAATTGAAACCGGTTTTATTTCAAACCTCCAAGAAGAGCGTAATTTAAGCAGTCCAACTCATCAAAAAAAACTCGCCAAAGCTATTTATAAAGCGGTAGATAATTACTTTAGTGATAATCCACCAGATGGAACTCTTTACGCCTCAACTCGACTTAGAAATCATAAGGTTCGCCGTGGAGAATCCCTTAGCTTATTAGCGAGTCGTTATAATGTCTCGGTGAAGCAATTAAAAAAGAAAAACAACTTAAAATCAAACGTAGTTAAAATTGGTCAAACGTTAACGATCCCCCGAGCTGAATAAATGTCTATTGAAATATTACCTGCCCAATTAGCCAATCAAATTGCAGCAGGAGAAGTTGTTGAAAGACCTGCTTCAGTCATCAAAGAATTAATCGAAAACAGCCTTGATGCCGGCGCGACTTCGATTAAAATTCAAATTGAAAAAGGTGGTGCTAAGCGGATTAAAATAACTGACAATGGCAGTGGTATATCAAAAAGCGAACTTTCTTTAGCGCTTAGTCGACACGCCACCAGTAAAATAAAAACCTTAAATGATCTTGAAAGTATTAGTAGCCTTGGTTTTAGAGGCGAGGCTTTAGCGTCTATCAGCTCAGTGTCTCGGCTTACATTAACTTCAAAACCTGCTAATCAAACGTCTGCTTGGCAAGCCTCAGCAGAAGGTAGAGATATGCTGGTTGATATAAAACCAGCAGCTCACCCCAACGGCACAACAATTGATGTACAAGACTTATTTTTTAATACGCCGGCGCGACGGAAATTTTTACGTACAGACAAAACTGAATTTACCCATATTGAAGAAGTTATTAAACGGATAGCACTTGCTTGTTTAGATGTTACCTTTGTACTTATACACAACGATAAATTAATAAAACAATACCGCGCTGCAAACACTAAAGCACAATACAATAAACGAGTCGCTCAAATTTGTGGTCAAAAATTTATAGACCACGCAATAGAAGTTGAATGTCAGCATAACGATTTACATTTCAGTGGTTGGCTAGCCAAACCTAGTTTTGCACGTAACCAAAACGATTTATGCTATAGCTACGTTAATGGCAGAATGATGCGCGATAAATTAATTAATCATGCCATTAGGCAGGCTTATAGTAATTTATTACCAGCTGATACTTATCCGTCATTCGTGCTTTTTTTAACCTTAAATCATCGTGATGTTGATGTAAATGTGCACCCAGCTAAACATGAAGTACGCTTTCATCAGGGGCGATATATTCATGATTTTATCTTTTCGGTGTGTAAAAATTCATTAAGCGATGCTGGCGCTGTAGACAATATAAATAACGTAAACAACACTTATGATGATAGCGATGTAAATAGCGATAAAAGCCAAGCAGATCCATTTAATTTAAACCCAAGTGTTGATTATCAGCAGTCTAATCAACACTTAGCCCAGCACTCTATTAAGCAACCCAATCAGCAAGCTCAAACTGATAAGTCTTACATTAAGCCGCTTTCTTATGTTAGTGATAGTGTTAATGTAGAATGTGCGACAACTCATCGCCAAAGCCAACAACGGGCTGCTGCTTATCGCACAGATCCTAGCCATAATTACTCCAGTTCACGTCCCAGTGGTCCAGCGACAAACGCTTATTATCAACTAATGAGTGCTAATACTAAATCAGAAAATTTAGAGCACGATGCTGAAAGCGAAACAAAAAGTTTTACTAAAAATACCACTAAATCAACTCTTGAATCGTTGGGTAATAGCGATGAAAAAAGCATAAACTTTGACAACAAACTGGATATATCAGTACTGCACATTATTAAACCTAATCATGCGGTTATTTTATTGCAGCAGGAGTTAAGGTTACTTGCCTTATCAAAGCTAGAATCAGCAATGCTAGCCTGCGAGCTTGAAGGTAAATGGCAAGCAGGTTTTATCAGCCAACCCTTGCTCCTTCCAGTTAAAATAGTGGTAGATAAATCACAACGTTTATTTTTAGAAAATAACCAAGACCATATTGCTCGTTTAGGTATTGTTTTTAATATCATCACAAAAAATGCTATTCAAGTTAGGCAATTTCCTGAGTTTTTACGAAATAAAGATGTTAATACCAGCTTTTTATATTTATTAAATAGTTTATTTAGCCAACATAATGAGCAAATTTTAACCGGAAAAGATTGGTTCTTATGTCTTATATCACTTTTATTACAAGAAACTTACTCAATGGATTTTATTCGTAATCTATTAAACAAAATAAAAAACCAATCTTTACCAGAGAAAGATAAACTCATCCTCTTGAATTCGACGCCAATAGACCTTACATCAGAATTAAATAGCTTAATGTAATTTGTCCTTTTAACTATGCCAACTATCGCTGATACAGATAAATCCTTACCCATTATTTGTATTATGGGGCCAACAGCTTCAGGAAAAACTGCATTGGCAATGGGGCTACAAGATAACTTGCCCGTAGATATTATTAGTGTTGATTCAGCACTAATATACAAGGGAATGGATATTGGTACGGCAAAGCCAACGCCAGAAGAGTTACAACAGTATCCACATCAGTTAATTAATCTTATTGATGCCGCGCAAAGCTACTCAGCGTCAGACTTTTGTGTCGATGCTTTAAAAGCCATTAAACATTCGCATGCTAATCACCGAATTCCGGTACTTGTCGGTGGCACCATGATGTATTTTAAAAGCCTTATTGAAGGAATATCTCCTTTACCGGCGGCTAATAGTGACATTAGATTAACCATTGAACAACAAGCTGCTGAACAAGGTTGGGATAAACTTCACCAAGAGCTGACAATGATTGATCCTGTATCGGCGGCAAGAATTCATAAAAATGATCCTCAGCGATTATCGCGAGCATTAGAAGTTTTTAGACTAACCGGCAAAACACTGACCGATCTGACTAAAATAAAAGGTGAAACCTTATCAGGAAATGTAATACAGTTAGCTTTAACACCTAGTGATCGAAGTGTTCTACATAACAGTATTGAACTGCGCTTTAATCAGATGATAGATAATGGCTTTGAACAAGAAGTTATTACGCTAAAATCACGTAAGGACTTACATCTTGATTTACCCTCAATGCGTTGTGTTGGTTACCGTCAAATGTGGCAATATTTAGATGGTGAGTTTGATCACAAAGAAATGATTTTTAGAGGGGTATGCGCAACAAGGCAGCTGGCAAAGCGCCAACTTACTTGGTTACGCAGTTGGCAATCCGTCACCCATCTTTCAATGGGAGATGCAAATAATTTGCAACAAATTATCTCAATGGTAAATAAACATTAACTATTGGTGTATAATTAATAACTTGGCTGAACGTTCAGTCATAATTTTACAAAATAATATAATTTATTTTAAAAATAACAAGAGGGCCAAACAATGGCAAAGGGGCAATCGTTACAAGACCCATTTTTGAATGCTTTACGTCGTGATCGTATACCTGTAGCAATATACTTAGTAAACGGCATAAAATTACAAGGACAAGTTGAGTCATTTGATCAATTTGTAATATTGTTAAAGAACACCGTAAGCCAAATGGTTTATAAGCATGCAATTTCTACTGTTGTGCCTTCACGCGCTGTGAATACTGCACCAGTAGCATCAAGTGAAACTCCAGAACCGCAAGAGTAATGAAACTAATATTGAAAAAATTTAACTATATTCTGTTTTTAAATACTCGCTGTATAATTGGATATATTAATTTATTCAAAAGTTTCATAAAAAAAACTCAGGTGCACAGTATCAAATGATACAAGCTGCTGAGTTTTTTTCTCATCAATATTCATTAATCAATAGGTACCTACTCATTGTTTGATCGTTATCAAGCTGGTGAACAGGCTGTACTTGTTCATGTAGATTTTCCTGATGAAAATGCACGCGAAGATTTACAAGAATTTGAAATGCTTGTAAGTTCAGCGGGTGTTACTGCGCTAACCGTTGTTAAAGGTAAGCGAAATAAACCACATACTAAATTTTTTGTGGGAAGTGGAAAAGTTGAAGAAGTAGCTGAGGCAGTGCGTTTATTTGAAGCCAATGTTATTTTATTCAACCACACACTATCACCATCCCAAGAAAAAAACGTTGAAGCTTTTTGCCAATGCAGAGTTATTGATAGAACAACTCTCATACTCGATATTTTTGCCCAACGCGCACGTACCCATGAAGGTAAATTACAAGTTGAACTCGCTCAACTTAGACACATGAGTACACGCTTAATACGTGGTTGGACACACTTAGAAAGACAAAAAGGTGGCGTAGGTTTAAGAGGCCCAGGTGAAACGCAATTAGAAACCGATAGGCGTTTATTGCGTGATCGCATGACCAGTATCCGTAAACGGTTAGAAAAAGTAGAGCGCCAAAGGCAGCAAGGGCGAAGAGCAAGAACCCGTGCCGAAATTCCTACTATATCGTTAGTTGGTTACACCAACGCCGGTAAATCGACTTTATTTAATCATATTACCAATGCTGATGTTTATGCAGCAGATCAACTTTTTGCTACCTTAGATCCGACATTAAGGAAAATAAACGTTGATGAGGTGGGGCGCGTTATTTTGGCCGATACAGTAGGCTTTATTCGCCATTTACCGCACGACTTAGTTGATGCTTTTAAAGCAACACTAACAGAAACTCGTGAAGCAGAATTACTTTTACATGTTATTGATATCGCTGACGAAAGACGCTCTGAAAATATAGAACAAGTTGAACATGTACTAAACGAAATTGAAGCTGGTGATGTACCTAAATTATTAATTTGCAATAAAATTGATAAATTAGACGATATTGAACCCAGAATTGATAGAGATGAAACCGGCATGCCAATACGAGTATGGTTGTCGGCACATGCGGGTATAGGTATTGAGTTAATGTTTCAGGCGCTTGCTGAGCGTTTAGGTCGAGAAATAGTCGCAGAAACTTTATTAATACCGCCTGCAGAAGGTAAATTACGTGGTACATTGTACGCTTTAAATTGCATTACAGACGAGTCACATGATGAACAAGGTAATAGCATATTAAAAATTAAATTACCTATTCGTGAATGGAATAAATTATTAAAACAAGATAACGCGTTAATTGAACGCTTTATCATAGATTAACAGACTGATATATTAGCAACAATTGAATTTATTGGAGAACATCATGGCTTGGAATGAACCGGGGAATAATGATAAAGACCCCTGGAAAAAGAAAGGTGGAAATAATCAAGGACCACCTGATTTAGACGATCTATTTAAAGATTTAGGCAATAAAGTTAGCGGAATTTTTGGAGGCAAATCATCTAACACTGGCAAGCCAAGCAAAAACTTTTCTAGCATAGGTATTAGTCTTGCTCTTATTGTTGCCATACTTGTTTATGTTTTTAGTGGCTTTTATACCATTAAGGAAGCTGAGCAGGGCATTGTTTTACGTTTTGGTCAATATACCGGTGTGGTTGAGCCAGGGCTTCGTTGGAAATGGACATTTATTGATAGAATTATACCAGTAGATATTCAAACCACGCGTAACTTGCCTGCGTCAGGTTTTATGCTAACCCAAGATGAAAACGTTGTTCGTGTTGAAATGCAAATACAGTATCGTGTAGTAAATGCACGCGATTACATATTTAGTGTAACCAATGCCGATGATAGTTTAAGTCAGTCGTTAGACAGTGCTTTACGTTATGTTGTTGGTCACTCACGTATGGATGATGTACTGACTAGTGGTCGTGAAATTGTAAGACAATCAGTTTGGCAGGAGCTAAACGGTATCATTGAACCTTACAATTTAGGCTTAATTATAGTTGATGTTAACTTTAAAGATGCTCGACCTCCGGAAGAAGTTAAAGATGCATTTGATGATGCTATTTCAGCCCAAGAGGATGAAGTACGCTTTTTACGTGAAGCAGAAGCTTATGCTCGTGGTATTGAGCCAAGAGCGCGTGGACGAGTTAAACGTATGGAACAAGAAGCCCTAGCTTATAAAGAACAAACTGTACTAGGTGCTGAAGGTGACATTGCGCGTTTTGAAAAACTACTTCCAGCCTATCAAGCTGCGCCAATTGTAACTCGTGAGCGTATGTACATTAGTACGATGGAAAAAGTATATGCCAATACCAGTAAAGTGATGGTTGATGTTGATGGCGGTAATAACATGATGTACTTACCACTGGATAAAATTATTCAACAACAATCATCTTCACAACAAAGGTCAAGCATGTCAGAACCTAACATAACGCCGCAAAGTTCTAATAGCTCTCCTAGCACTTCTAATAATGGTCGTGCTGACAGATTCAACAGTGGGAGTAACTAAGCGATGAAAAACTTTATTATTGCTATCATAGTAGCGTTTTTTTTACTGACCGTATCTTCAGTGTTTGTAGTGTCGGAAGGACAACGAGGTATTGTATTTGAGTTCTCTAAAATAAAACGTTCAGATACTGGTTCAATGTTGGTATACGAACCTGGATTACATTTAAAATATCCATTTATTAATACCGTTAAAAAAATTGATGCGCGTATTCAAACATTAGACGAAGAGCCCGATCGTTTTGTAACGTCTGAAAAGAAAGATGTGATAGTTGATTCATTTGTGAAGTGGCGTATTGTAGATTTTTCTACTTATTACTTACGTACAACCGGTTCAATTGATAACGCCAGAGCGCTTTTAAAACAAAAAGTTAATAATGGGTTAAGAACTGAGTTTGGTTCTCGTACCATTAAAGAAATTGTTTCAGGAGATCGTGATTCTATTATGGCTGAAGCGCTAACCAGTGCTAAAAGTAGTAAAGAAGATCTAGGTATTGAAGTGATTGACGTACGTATCAAGGCAATTAACCTACCTGCTGAAGTGAGTGCCTCTATTTATGATCGCATGCGAGCAGAGCGTACTGCGGTAGCTAAAGAGCACCGCTCGCAAGGGCAAGAGCAAGCTGAGATTATTCGTGCAACAATTGATGCCAAAGTTACCGTTATGTTAGCTGAAGCGCAAAAGCAGGCCTTTCAAATTAGAGGTAGCGGCGACGCTTTAGCTGCGAAGGTTTATGCCGACGCATATACTAAAGATGCTGATTTTTATAAGTTTTTTAGAAGCCTAGAGGCATACGAAAACAGCTTTAGTAGTAAAAATGACATTATGGTGATAAAACCCGATAGTGATTTCTTTCATTACTTAAAAAGTTCTACCGCTATCAAGTAAAGCTATTTAACTGTAAAACATAAAAGCCATGATTTATTCATGGCTTTTTTATTTGCTAAAATTAAAGATTTTATGAGACTTTACATAAAAATATAACGTTAAAAATATTTAAGTTTTTTACATGAAACTAATTTTAATAAAATCAATATTCAACTCTATAAATATAGCTAAGCTACTAAATTTAAAAGCTATAATTATTACTAAACAGCAATATTAATTTACCCACAAAATAAAGCAACGTAAAAGCGTTATTTAATGCTTGGACTGTCTTTTCATATTTGGTAGAATCCTCGCCTAATTTTTTCTATTAAAAATTCTAACATGGGTAAAAACGTTGTAGTTCTAGGCACTCAATGGGGTGACGAAGGTAAAGGTAAGGTAGTTGACTTACTTACAGATAAAGCTAAATACGTAGTACGTTATCAAGGTGGGCATAATGCCGGACACACCTTAGTTATCGACGGTCAAAAAACAGTATTACATCTAATTCCTTCGGGAGTCTTACGTGATAACGTAAAATGTTTAATTGGTAATGGTGTTGTACTATGCCCTAAAGCATTAATGGCCGAAATTGGCATGTTAGAAGAGCGTGGCGTACCTGTTAGGGAACGTTTATTAATAAGTGATGCTTGCCCACTTATTCTTCCTTATCATAATGCACTTGATGCAGCGCGTGAAATTGCTCGCGGTAACAAGCCTATTGGCACCACAGGACGCGGTATTGGTCCAGCGTACGAAGATAAAGTAGCACGCCGAGGTTTACGTGTAGGTGATTTACTTAATACTGAAACATTTGCTGAAAAATTAAAAGAAATTATGGAGTACCATAATTTTGCACTCACTCAATACTATAAAGTTGATGCCGTAAGCTATGAAGAAGTACTTGCTGACGCTTTAGCTGTTCGCGATATTATTATTAATATGATCGCCGATATTCCAGAACTTTTAGATCAATCACGCAAAGCAGGTGAATCTATTATGTTTGAGGGTGCACAAGGGACTTTGCTTGATATTGATCACGGAACTTACCCGTATGTAACCTCGTCAAATACCACTGCTGGTGGTGTATCTACAGGGTGTGGTTTTGGTCCGCGTAATCTTGATTATATTTTAGGTATAACGAAAGCCTATACCACCCGTGTTGGTTCAGGTCCTTTCCCTACGGAGTTAAACGATGAAGTCGGTGAGCATTTAGGCACCGTAGGTCATGAGTTTGGCGCAACAACAGGACGCGAGCGTCGTTGTGGTTGGTTTGATGCGGTCGCTATGCACCGTGCAGTGCAAATTAATAGTATCACAGGTTTTTGTTTGACTAAGCTTGATGTATTAGATGGATTAAAAGAATTAAAAATTTGTACGGGTTATAAAAAACCATCAGGTGAAATTATTAACGTTTCCCCTACAGCAGCGCAAGGCTACGAAGAAATTACACCTGTTTATGAAACCCTTCCAGGTTGGAGTGAAAAAACGGCAGGCGTAACTAAACGCGAAAATCTTCCAGCTAACGCTATTGCGTACATCAAACGTATTGAAGAAGTAACAGGTGTACCCGTTGATATTATTTCAACAGGTCCAGACCGTAATGAAACTATTATTTTAGTTAATCCATTTGACGAATAATTAATACCAAACGGATTAATGTATTAGCTATTTGATATGAAGAATAAATAGCTAATTGGTTATTGCGATTGATGATGGGTAACGGGTACATACTAATAAAGCCACTTTTTAAGTGGTTTTTTTTTGCTTTATTATTTAAAAACAATGTACTGAAATCAATCGAGCGTGAAAATTTTATGACAGTAGAAAACTCATCATGCATCTGTAATTTGATTATGTATAATAAGCGACAAGAACTACTCATTTACAAAGTTGTTACTCATGGAAGACAAGCTACCTATTACTTTAATCCCTAGCCAAATACTGTTATCACGTTACAGTAAATTAGCCACAATACTAAATAAGCTAGCAGCACATGTTAATTTTCAAACCCTTGCAGCAGGTTGGTATAAAGATGAACAAAACGTATTAGGTATTGATATATATATTATTGATGATATTGAATACCAACAGCAGTTAAACCTTGAAAGTTTAGGGGATAGGACTGAAATTTCAGACGATGTTTTACTTTACTCCAATGTCAGACAACTCATTTGCTTTGTTGCCATCACTCAAACTGAAATGAAGTTATTAGAAAAAGAGCCTAAAATTTTATCAGGCTATATCACAATGAAAATTAGAAAAATTATTAACGAGATCGCTCAAAACCAAGGTTTATTGCCACTTCCTGAATAAGCTTATTTTAATCGTCATCGGTATCATAAGCACTAAAGTCGGTAATGCCTTTAGCTTCTAATATTTTACGTACACTGGCCGGTAGTTTTTCTATATTATCTTTAGCTAAATCATTATCATCAGGTAAAGGTTGTCCAGTAAACGCATGTAAAAACGCCTCACATAACAATTCGCTATTAGTTGCATGGCGAAGGTTGTTTACTTGTCTACGGGTCCTTTCATCGGTTAACACTTTAAGAACACGTAAAGGAATAGAAACGGTGATTTTTTTTACTTGTTCACTTTTTTTTCCATGTTCGGCGTATGGATTAATATACTCGTCATTCCACTCTGCCATAAGTCACTGCACCTTTATAATATATAACATGTTATTGCGATAAAAAACGATAACACCAATATATCAATTTTACTGTTTGTGAGCGTTGAGTCAATAACGAATGTGTAGAAGTTTAGATGTCTAAAATTTCTTGACCAACAATACCAAACCGTTTAGAGTTTTAGACATCTAAACTTCTATAATAAAACTACCCAGCTGGAGTCTTAACATGACAAAGAAAAGTATGGCAACTATAGCGGCAAGAGCTGGCATTAGTAATGATAAACAACATGCAGGTGTAGTCCCTGCAATACATTTAGCAAGTACTTATGCGTTAAAAGGTTTTAATGAAAAGCGTGACTACGATTATTCACGCACCGGTAATCCAACTCGCAGCACTTTTGCTGAAGCGATCACTGAACTAGAGGAAGGTACAAAAGGTGTTGTAACCAGCACCGGTATGGCTGCGGTACACCTTATTTGTCAGTTACTATCTACCGACGATACCCTCGTTATTCCTCATGACTGTTATGGTGGAAGTTACCGATTATTCACACATCTTGCTAAAAAAGGTAATTTTAAACTTATTATTGTTGATCAAAGTAATCAAACCGCTTTAGCTGATGCATTCAAGCAAAACCCTAAACTGGTACTGATTGAATCACCAAGTAATCCTTTATTACGTGTTATTGATATTGAAAAAGTTGCCACTCAAGCCCATGCTGTAGGTGCACTCGTTGCGGTAGATAACACCTTTATGTCGCCTATTTTACAGAAGCCACTACTGTTAGGTGCAGATATTGTTTTTCACTCAACTACCAAATATATTAATGGTCATAGCGATATTGTGGGTGGCGTACTCGTTACAAAAGATGAAACACTAGGTGATGAACTTGCTTGGTGGGCAAATTGTATTGGCATTACTGGTTCTCCCTTTGATAGTTATTTAGCGTTAAGAGGGTTAAAGACTTTACCTATTAGAATGCAACAACACCAAATTAATGCCGATAAAGTTGCAGAGTTCTTAGATAAAAATAATGCTGTTGAAGTGGTTTATTACCCCGGATTATCTAAACATATAGGACATGATATTGCCAAAAAACAACAAACCAGCTTTGGCGCTATGATTAGTTTTGAAGTAAAGGGTGGGGTCGACGCGGTTAAAAAACTCTTTAAACACTTAAAAATGTTTACATTAGCGCAATCGTTAGGCGGTGTTGAGAGTTTAATTAGTCACCCTTCAACAATGACTCATGCAGGTATGGAAATATCAGCACAGTTAGAAGCCGGAATCACCCAGTCTTTAGTGCGAATTTCAGTGGGCATAGAAGCGCCAGATGATCTAATTGCAGATTTAGAACAAGGGTTATTAGCTTCACAGCAGCTCTAATTTTTTTAGACAATTTCAGTGATTTACGTTGGTGAGTATGAACTTAGCAAGCGATACAGAACAGTTAGTGAGTAAAAAAAATCAACTACTCAAACATGCCATACACGTTCATAAATTTGGCGGTAGTAGCTTAGCCAACGTTGAAGCCATTGAACGGGTTGTCGACATTATAAAAAATAAGGGTAAGCCAAACGACTTTATTGTGGTATCAGCAAATGGCAAAACGACTGATAAGTTAGTGGCAATATATCAACAAGCCTTGAGTGCATCGCCTGCGACAATGGAGTCTATAAATAACCTTTATCAAGCACAATTATTATTAATTAATCGTTTATTGTCAGCGCATGCTAAACAACTAGAGCAATTGCTTAACCAAGATATTGAACAATTAAAAAATTGGTTGGTACATAAAAATAACGATACATCTAGTGTTAAAAAAAATGAAGCTAACATTTTTGCTTTAGGTGAGCTTTGGTCGGCACGATTACTTTCTGCAGTATTAAACGAAAGAGTATGTGAGAGTTACGTTATTGATGCTCGTGATTTTTTAGTGGTTAACAACGAGCGTGATTGCATTGTAGACGAACAGCTCAGTAAACAGCAATTCAAACGGTTAAACCAAAATAAAAAAATTGCCGTAGTGACCGGCTATATCGCAAAAAATTCAGCAGGGAGCAACTGCACTTTAGGGCGAAATGGCAGTGATTATTCGGCAACGATTGTTGCCTCATTAGTTAGAGCTTTAAACGTTACCTTGTGGACTGATGTTGATGGCATTTACAGCGCTGATCCACGTATTGTTCCGTCTGCAATAAAATTAAATCGTTTACCCAATGGTGTTGCTAAAGAGTTGGGGCGTTTAGGTAACCCCGTATTACATGCCAAAACATTACAACCGCTTGAAAACAACCGTACTCACTTACACATCGCTAGTAGTTTTGAACCACACAAAAACGGTACTGAAATAGGGCGTTTTGGTCAACTCGCCAAATCGGAGCTTTCAGTAACTTACCTTAACAATTTGATCTTAGCAAAATCTATTAGCTTAACCGATTCTAAAGGTGAACAAGCGGTTAAACAGCTCTCTGCTGTTTGCTCAGACACCATGGGTGGTTACGTGGTTGTTGAACAATCAAAGCAAATGGCGTTAAGCCAATGGCTAGCAAGCCATGACACCGAAGTTGCCTTTACGCAGGTTTCAATTGTGGCAATAGTTGGGCATAAAGTTTCAAAGCAAAACGACATTAAAGCACGCTTTAAACATGCATTAAAAAACTACCAGCCAATACATTTATTAAGTTCAAACAACGAACACAGTTTGATTGCCATTCTACCCCAAGCTTGTACTGCTGAAACCGTTAATAATGTGCATTACGATATGACTAAAGTTGCAAAACACACAGGAGCTTTAGTTGCAAATCTATAAGGGATTAGTGCTAAATAATCGATTAATTACTAGAAGAGCAAGCATAAATAATGATGATATCTCTCCCACTGAAATCTGGATCTTAATTGATAACGGGTATAATACACAAATAGCAATGCGTTAAATTTAAAGAAATTATGCATTAATAGTAAAAAAATTAATTAATCGGTATCTTTTCCGCTATTTATTAGCTTTAATTTAAAGTAACTATTTAAAATAATTATTGAAGTAATGTCGTTACATGATCTCTTCTAAGCATAATCAAGACACAAATTTCACTCAAAGCGTTAAAACACTTTCTCGTCAAATATTTGGTAAAAGCTATGAACAAGTTTCAATGCTTGATAATGCAATAACATATTTCGCAGAGCAAAGTAGAATAGAGCCAGAAACAACAAGTAACTCAAATAATAGCGCTAGATTTAGAGCACTCGAGCGAGAAGAAAGACATGCTCAACTTGAAAACCTTTGCAGAGATATTCTGCTGTTGTGTGAAGGCGAAACTTTTGAGGAAGATAATCGGAAATCATCTCAACTACTAGCCACTATCCAACTACTTAGCCCCAGTGAAGGGAGTAAAGTATCTTTATCAAACGAATTAAATAAACCCCTATATAAAACTGTATTATGCTTGCGTTTATTAGATAGGCTTTGCATGGATAATGCGATTAATGAGGCCTACATTAAAGATCGATTAGCTGGGCTACCACCAGAAAAATATAAAAGCTTTTCAACACTAGATCCTGAAGGGTACGAGCGATTTGTTGATGAAGTAAAAATCCCTTTGATCAAGGCCGCACTACTACAAGATATTGGTAATAATCACCCCGAGGCTCAGCTCATTTTAAAAGGCGTAGATGGAACCGCCAACCCTTTTAGAATGTTAGAGGCACCTGACAGAAAAAAACTCCTGCAAATTGATTATCGAGAAACCATTAAATATCTTATTGAAGGAATTGGCGTTGCAAAATATATGGGAAAACTGAAGGCAGAGAGAGATGCCTTTGATCAAGCTGAAAAACGTAAATTACTTTTTATAAAGATGTTATTAAAAGAAAGTATCAGTCCTAAAAAGGGCATTGGTAATTTGTTAAAAGTACCACAAATTTATACTTCAATGATTTTATCAACTAAACACAATTATAATTATACGTTGCTTCCTAAAGTGTACCAAGTACTTGATAAAAACGCAGAAAGAGGGGTTTGTCATCATTTAGTTGTTGATGCTCTACGAAGAATAACCGGTACATTTCCATTGGGTTATGGAGTAACGTACATTGCTGATAATGTTCATGATGAAATGCAATTAAGCTATGAATATGCCATTGTTAAACATTTATATCCGGACGATCCGGAATCACCTGTTTGTAGAACTGCCACCCGAAATTTAGGATTTATATCTTTTGGGCAAGACATCATTATTAATAAAGACCATAACTTACATTTTACAGAAACCGCTAAACGATTAAGCAAAATAAGCAAAGAAAGGTTAAATGAAATATTAGCTTTACTGTCGTCAAACTACAACGAACGTAAAGAGCTTGATCTTATCCCTCGCTGTTGGTTTGCCAATGAATATTTTTCAATAAAAGCTCACCAAAAATTATGGAACAAGTGATGGCAAACCTTTTTATTAATCTGCACGGGTATATGTCCATTATCATTCAACGTTGTTTTATGATAATAACTAATGATAAATGTAATTAGCTGATTACTTTACCCAAGCAATTACTTTTTAAGGCAATATCTATTGATCATACCAACCAAGATTTTTTCAGTTTTTGTTATTTCTGATAGCGCTAAAAATTCATTAGGTTGATGTGCTTGGTCAATAGCACCAGGGCCCATAACAATAGTTTGGCAGCCTAATGCTTGTATAAAAGGTGCTTCAGTCGCGTAGTTAACAGCACAGCAGGTATGGCCGGAAAATTGTTCAGCGACACTAATTAAGTCGCTAGGTAAAGCTTGTTCAAAGCTAGGCGAGCTTGGGTGTAATTCCTCTACTGTTATTCTATTTGGATATTTTATGGTTAATGGTTTTAAGCTATCGTTTAAGCATAAAATAAGTTCGTTATCAGACATTCCTGGCAGCGATCGCATATCAATATCTAATTCACAATACCCACAAATTCTATTAGCATTGTCTCCACCTTTGATCGCTCCCATGTTTAAAGTTGGAGCACTTACGTCAAAGGCGGTATTTTGGTAGTCCATAGCTAACTGTTTTTGCAATTTAAGTAAGGCGCCAATTACTTGATACATTATTTCGATGGCGTTAACGCCAAGACTAGGTTTACTTGAGTGACCGGACTGCCCTTTAATACTAATTTTATGAGACATATGCCCTTTATGCATGATGACAGGAACTAATTTAGTTGGCTCGCCTATAATAGCTACATCGGGCTTAATATCTAGCGATTGAGTAAAAAACCGAGCGCCAGCCATTGTGGTTTCTTCATCAGCAGTAGCAAGAATATATAATGGTTTTTGGAGGTTTTTAGCCTCTAGACCTTTGCATGCTTGTAAAATAAAAGCAAAAAAACCTTTCATATCACAAGTGCCTAAACCAAAAAATTTATGATCTTTTTCAATAACGGTAAATGGATCTGATTGCCATCTATTTTCATCATAAGGCACTGTATCGCTGTGTCCGGCAAGTAATAAGCCACCTTCACCTGAGCCCAGCTTCGCAAGTAAATTATACTTTTCACGTGTATTAGGTACTTTTTGAATAGTAATGCTAAAGCCCAAGGTCTCAAACCAAGCTGCTAGCAAGTGAATTATTTCTTTATTACTTTGATCCCAATCATCTTTAGTCGAACTAATAGATGGGCTAGAGATTAATTGTTGAAGGGCACTGGTAAAATCAGGTAAATGTTTCATGCGCTTAACCTCAAGTTTATTTTTTGGGTAGTTATGCTGTTTTGTTGCATAACTAGTTATTTGGTAGTACTATTGATCTTTAGTGTAAATAACCTAGCGGCATAACGCTATGGAAAAATACAAAGCGTAGTTATTTCACACTTTGTTATTTTTTTATTCTTAGGTTAATCTCCTGTTTTATTTAGTAAAAAATTAGGTCTTTTGAGGAATAGTATGAAAGTCGCCATTATTGGAGCTAGCGGTTACGTTGGCGCAGAATTAATTAATTTATTAACCGCTCACAATAAAATCTCTATTGTTCATCTTTTAGTGTCTGAAAATAGCTCATCTGAAGGACTATTATTTTCAGATTTGCATGCAAAATACCAAGGGATTTGTGATTTACCTCTACAAGCCTTTTCTGCTAATTGGTTTGATGAAAAAATCAAAAATGCAGCAGATAAAATTGATGCTGTATTTTTTGCTACCCCGCACGAGTATAGTGCTCAATGGGCCAATATCTTTTTAGATGAAGGCGTAAAAGTTCTCGATTTATCAGGAGGCTTCCGTTTAAAAGATGCAGCCGATTATCCTACTTATTATGGTTTCGAGCATAAAAATTTATCAGTGTTAGAGCAAGCCAATTATGGCTTAGTTGAATGGTTAGATGAATCGTTTGCAGGGTCTACTATTGTGGCAGTGCCGGGCTGTTACCCAACGGCGAGTTTATTAGGTTTAAAGCCCATGACAGAAAATAACCTACATATTGAAAATTCATTAATTGTGGTTAACGGTATTAGCGGTGTTTCGGGGGCAGGTCGTAAAGCATCATTAGGCACAAGCTTTAATGAAGTAAGTTTAACGCCTTATAATATTTTACAACATAGACACCAACCAGAAATAAGCCAAGAAGCGAAAGCTCAGGTTATTTTCAATCCACATTTAGCCCCTTATAAACGAGGTTTGTTATCAACAGTAACATTGCAGTTAAAATCAGGTGTCACTGAAGAACAAGTTAATCAGGCTTATCACAATGCATACGACGATAAACCATTAGTCCGTATTGCATCAACATGGCCAAAAATAGATAACGTAGCATACACTCCTTTTGCCGATATTTATTGGAAATATGATGCTGAAAAACAAGTAGTAGTGGTAAGTACAGCGATAGACAATCTATTAAAAGGCGCGGCATCACAAGCAGTTCAATGCGTTAACTTAATGATGGGTTTACCGAATGAATATGGCTTAATACCTAATGTAGGTAGTAAATAATGACGACAATTAATAAACCGCTTGTTATTAAAATTGGTGGAGCTATTCTTGAAAAAACGTTGGCGTTAACGGCTTTATTTGTTGAACTAGCTAAACTAGAAAATCAACAAATTGTATTGGTACATGGTGGCGGCAGTTCAGTGGATACGCAATTAGCACAAGCCGGTTTTACCACCGAAAAAAAAGCCGGTAAACGCATTACACCTGCCAAACAAATACCTGTTATTGCTGGTACTTTAGCAGGCTATGTAAATAAAACTATTGTGGCTGAGGCTAATCAATTAAATCTTGCTGCGGTAGGATTGTCATTGGGCGATGGTGACATGATCAGCTGTAGTTTAGCCGATGCTGAATTAGGTAGTGTGGGTGATCCTAGTCCTAAAAATAGTGCTTTATTAAAAACATTGTTAGCGAATGATTTTTTTCCTATTGTTTCTTCAATAGGCACATTAGATAATGGTGAATTAGTCAATGTAAATGCGGACGATGCGGCGGTTGCTATTTGCCAATTATTAGAAGCAGAATTATTGTTATTAACCGATGTACCTGGCGTAAAAGGCGCTGAAGGTGAATGGTTAAGTGAACTTGATAGCAAACAAGCTGCTCAACTTATTGAACAAGGTGTTATTGCTGGCGGTATGACAGCAAAAGTTAATGCAGCATTATTAGCTGCTAATCAGTTACGACGAAGTATCGCGGTTGCCAGCTGGCAGTCTCCTGAACAGATCGTGAACTTGATCAAAGGTGACAATATAGGCACCCGTATTTTATACCAAGTTGACTAATCAAATTGGTATTAGCTGATTAAACATATTTTACTATTGCGCGAAAAGTCATAGGACGTCGCATAACACTTAGAAGGTTTCTCGTATGTCTTTATTTAATTTTTTAGCTGATGATCAGTTAACTAAAAAGCAAACTCTTGAACTCATTGAGCTTGCTAAACAAATCAAAAAAAATCCGGCTGACTATTCACAAGCATTAACTGGTAAGTCTATTGTTATGCTTTTTGAAAAACCATCATTACGTACCCATGTAAGTTTTGATATGGGTATCAATAAATTAGGTGGTCATGCTTTATATCTAGGTCAACAAAATGGTAAATTAGGTGAGCGTGAACGTATTAGTGATTATGCTAATAATTTGTCGTGTTATGCCGATGCTATTGTTGCTCGTGTTTTTAGTAATGACTCGATTGAAGGTTTAGCACAACACGCTAGCGTCCCTGTTATTAATGCACTTTGTGATTTATATCACCCGTGCCAATCCTTAGCTGATTTTGTTACCTTATCAGAAAATTTTAATGATCTTAGCCAAGTTAAATTTGCCTATATTGGTGATGGGAACAACGTATCAAATTCATTAATGCTAATGGCGGCAACCATAGGTATGGACTTTACCTTAATTTGTCCTAAAGGTTGTGGTCCAACCGATGTTATGTTCAGTAAAGCGCAAAGTATTGCAAAAGAGTCAGGTGCTAAAATTGTACTTAGTCACGACATTAATGCCATTGGTTCGCAAGATGTTATTGCAACCGACACTTGGGTTTCCATGGGTGATGAAGACCCAAGTAAAAAAGCCGAAGTATTAAAGAAATTTGCTCCTTATCAAGTGAATCATGCATTAATGGAAAAAGCAGGCGCCAATGTTGTTATGCATTGTCAGCCAGCTCATTTAGGTGAAGAAATTACACAAGAGCTATTTGACGATAAAGAAAAGTCAGTAGTGTTTCAAGAAGCAGAGAACAGAATGTGGGCACAAGCAGCCGTATTAGTAACTCTACTTCGTTGATTAAACACTGTTCTTGTTATTTGCCACAATAGCTGCGGCAAAAGTACTCATTGATACTTATCAATTCCGTGCTTTTTTCTTGCTCTTGAGGCAAATGACAGACGAACAGTATTCAATCAAAAAAACAATTACTTTTAGTGAAACTTACATTGTGTAAACTTCATTAAAGCAAAATTTTAATTAAACAGTTTGTAATCACAGTAACCGGCATTTTAAGCCGTATAAATGCCGATTACAAAGATTAAGGAATATATAATGGCTTTAGCAGCAAAGAAAAAGATAAAAAAAGTAGTATTAGCGTACTCAGGTGGTTTAGACACATCAGCAATTATTCCATGGCTGAAAGAAAACTATGAAGGGTGTGAAGTTATCGCGTTTTGTGCCGATGTTGGTCAAGGCGAAGAAGAATTAGTCGGTATTCAAGAAAAAGCAATTGCTTCTGGTGCTACTGAGTGTCACGTTATTGATCTTAAAGAAGAATACGTAAAAGATTACATTTATCCCATTCTTAAAACCGGTGCTGTTTACGAAGGCCAATATTTATTAGGTACTTCAATGGCTCGTCCTGTTATTGCTAAAGCACATGTTGAAGTAGCTTTAAAAGTTGGTGCTGACGCGGTATGTCACGGTTGTACCGGTAAAGGCAACGATCAAGTACGTTTTGAGTCTTGCTTTGCTGCATTAGCGCCAGAGCTAACTGTTATTGCGCCATGGCGTGAGTGGGACATGGTTTCTCGTGAAGATTTACTCGATTACTTAGCCGAGCGTAATGTTCCATGTTCAGCTTCATTAACTAAAATTTACAGTCGTGATGCAAACGCTTGGCACATCTCACATGAAGGCGGTGAGTTAGAAGATCCGTGGTGTGAGCCTTCTAAAGAAGTTTGGACTATGACTGTTGACCCAATGGATGCACCAGACGAAGCTGAACGTGTGCAATTAAGCTTTGTTAAAGGTGAATTGGTATCAGTAGACGGACAAGACTTTAAAGCTAATGGCTCTCCAGCTCACGACGCATTAATGTACTTAAATGCTAAAGGGGCTGCACACGGTGTAGGTCGTATCGATATTGTAGAAAACCGCTTAGTAGGTATGAAATCTCGTGGTTGTTATGAAACTCCAGGTGGCACTATTTTAATGGCAGCCTATAAAGGATTAGAAACACTTATTCTAGATAAAGAATCATTAAAATACCGTGAATCGATTGGGCACGAATTTTCACACGTAATATATGACGGTCGTTGGTTTACACCACTAGCTAAATCTCAGCTTGCTGGCGCAGCTTCTTTTGCTGAGCAGTTAACAGGTGATGTTGTTGTTAAATTATATAAAGGTATAGCGCAAGTAACACAACGTCGTTCACCCAATTCATTGTATTCAGAAGAATTTGCAACATTTGGTGCTGATGATGTTTACGACCAAAAACATGCGGAAGGCTTTATTCGTTTATTCAGTTTATCTAGCCGTATTACTGCACTTTCTCAAAAAGGCAGCAAGCTAGAATCTTCTCCTTCAGAAAGTAAGGATAGCTAAACATGGCATTATGGGGCGGCCGTTTTAAAGGCGAAGCTAGCGTACAGTTTAAAAAGTTTAATGACTCCCTGCCGGTAGATTACCGCATGGCAGTGCAAGATATTGTGGGTTCAATCGCTTGGGCGGGTGCAATTCACAGTGTTGGTGTATTAAACGCAGACGAACATACACGTTTAGTTGCAGCACTTAACGAATTAAAAGCATCAGTTGAAGCAGATCCTGAGCAAATTTTAAGTTCAGACGCAGAAGATATTCATAGCTGGGTTGAAGGTAAGTTGATTGATGCTACCGGCGATTTAGGTAAAAAATTACATACTGGTCGTAGTCGAAATGATCAAGTAGCCACTGATTTAAAGTTATGGTGTAAAGAAACAGGCGGCGAATTATTACTTGCCTTAGTTAATTTACAACAAGCCATGATGGACTTAGCTGAGCGTGAAAAAAACACGGTATTACCCGGTTACACACATTTACAACGAGCACAACCCGTCACATTTGGTCATTGGTGTTTAGCTTACGTTGAAATGTTTAATCGTGACATTGGGCGTTTGAAAGACGCTTTATACCGTGCTGATACTTCACCATTAGGTTCAGGTGCTTTAGCGGGTACTGCTTACCCAATTGATCGTGATTTATTAGCACAAAATTTAGGGTTTCGCCGCGCCACTTTAAATAGCTTAGATGCGGTTTCAGATAGAGACCATGTTATTGAGTTTTTGTCATCTGCTAGCATCAGCATGATGCATATGTCGCGCTTTGCTGAAGATTTAATTTTTTACAATTCTGGTGAAGCTGGCTTTGTTGAAATGAGCGACTTAGTCAGTTCTGGTTCTTCATTGATGCCCCAAAAGAAAAACCCAGATGCTTGTGAGCTTATTCGTGGTAAAGCAGGCCGAGTTATTGGCTCGTTAACTGGCATGATGGTAACTATGAAAGCTTTACCATTAGCTTATAACAAAGACATGCAAGAAGACAAAGAAGGCTTGTTTGATGCATTAGACACTTGGTTAGAAGTGATGGAAATGGCCGTACTTGTTGCTGATGGCTTAAAAGTAAATCGTTCACGTACTTTAGCCGCAGCGCAACAAGGTTACTCGAACGCCACAGAATTAGCCGATTACTTAGTTGCTAAAGATATACCATTTCGTGAGGCTCATCATATTGTGGGTGAAGCGGTACTTGCTGCTATTGACGCCGGTCATGCACTGGAAGACTTTACTCTTGCACAATTACAAGCATTTAGCGACAAAATTGAAAACGATGTTTATCAATACCTATCAATTGAATCGTGTTTAGATAAACGTGAAGTATTAGGTGGCACTTCACCGGGACAAGTTCAAAAAGCACTAGATACTATGTCAGGCGAAAATGCTAGTTTGAATGCGCAAGTTATTGGTGCGCCAGGTAAAGTACAAATTCAACATGCATTAAAACAAGTTCAGCAGCGTTTAAATGCTCAGCTTGCTGCCGCATTGTCGGTTCGTCGTGCTCGTATGTCTGATGTTGATAAAATAGCTGAAATAGTAGCTTATTGGGCTGAAAAAGGTGAAATTTTACCGCGCAGTCGAGATAACATTATTCACGATATTCAAAACTTTGTTGTTGCTGAAATTAATGGGCAAGTGGTTGGTAGTGCTTCACTTTATATTTATCAAAAAGGTTTAGCTGAAATTCGTTCTGTTGTTGTTGATGAGGCATTTCATAACCAAGGGCAAGGACAAGCGATGGTGCAATACTTATTGCAATTTGCTTATGAAATTGAATTACAGAAAATTATTGTTTTAACTTATGCGCCAGAGTATTTCAAAAAATTAGGTTTTGTATTAATTGAGAAAAGCTCCTTAGCAGACAATATTATTGAAGACAGTGAACAAAGTCCTCATAAAAACCCTGAAGACGAACTTGCCATGGAATATATTGTTCAACGCGCCTAGTGAGTTAAGGGGTTTATTAATTAGTCAAAATAGTCAGAGTAGTTTTAAGTAAATGAATACCGACGATAAAAACAACGTTAAGTGGTTCAGAAATGCAGCGCCCTACATTAATGCTCACCGTGGAAAAACCGTGGTATTAATGTTTGGTGGTGAGGCAGTAGCACATCCTAATTTTGCTAATATCATTCATGATATTGCGTTATTAAGAAGTTTGGGTGTGAAACTGGTGCTAGTGCATGGCGCTAGACCGCAAATTGAAGAGCGTATGAGGCTTCAAAATGTGGGCTCATTAATTGCCGATAATATTCGAATTACCGATTCTGGTACATTATCGGCTGTTAAAGACGCAACAGGCTCGTTACGTCTTGATATTGAAGCATTACTTACCATGGGGCTAGTTAATTCCCCCATGCATGGTTCACAAATTAGAGTAAGCACCGGTAATTTTGTTATTGCTAAACCTATTGGCGTAAAAAACGGCATTGACTTTAAACATACTGGCACAGTAAGGCGAATTGATACTGTAGGTATTAATACTCAACTCGACTTTGGTTCAATTGTATTGTTATCACCCGTGGGTTATTCGTCAACTGGTGAAGTGTTTAATTTATCGTTAGAGGATGTGGCAACTCAAACTGCAATATCTTTAAAAGCAGACAAACTGATCACTTTTACCGACAACGACGGCTTAATGGATGAGCAAGGCAAATTAATTAAAAGTTGTGGTGTAAGTACGGTTAAATCATTATTAGAAAATACTCAAGATCCCGTTAAACAATTACTGATGCGCGCTATTATTCTAAGTGGCGAACAGGGAGTTGAGCGTTGTCATTGTTTAAATTATCAAAGTGATAGTGCACTGTTACAGGAATTATTTACACGTGACGGAGCCGGCACTTTAATAGCAAAAGACTATCAAGAGCAAATTTCAACGGCCACCATAGATGATGTTGGCGGCATTTTAGAATTACTTGCTCCATTAGAAGAAGAAGGTGTATTAGTTAAGCGCTCAAGAGAAAGGCTTGAAATTGAAATTGATCGTTTTACCGTGATCAAAAAAGAAGATGCTATTATTGCTTGCGCAGCGCTTTATCCTTACCCAGAAGATAATTCAGGAGAAGTCGCTTGTGTTGCTATTCATCCCGACTATCGCAAAGGTAATAGAGGCGTTAGATTAATCAATACGCTTGAAAATTTAGCAAAACAATTAAAATTATCATCAATTTTTGTATTAACTACAGTAAGTGGTCATTGGTTTTTGGAGCAAGGTTTTACTGAACAACCAATTGATAAATTACCTGAGGGCAAAAAGAAAATGTATAATTTTCAACGTAATTCAAAAGTGTTCACAAAAAATATTTAAATAAAATTTTTTATTGCAACTTATCCCTCTTAAAAAATACACTTATACCCGTTACCAATCAAAATGCTCGTTTCAGAGCGCGTGAGCGATATCAATTCAAGGCAATACTTTATTGTAATGGTTGTTCCCTTATAAAAAGTATTAACGATGAAGTGATTTTGCTCAAGCGCTTCTTCGATGGGTCTAAAAACAATTTATTCGTCGTTATTAAGTTTAGTCAGGGAATAACCATGACATAAACTTAATGCCTTGCCTAAATTGTTTTTAGTTTCCACTGAAACCTGCATTTTGAATGGTAACGGGTATTATCAACATTACACAAATGTGACAATGTGAATTCTGTGCTAAAGTTTATAGTAAAGCAGCCGAAATATAGACTCTATAATAATTACAAACCAATATGCTCGTTTCAGAGCGTTTGAGCGTCAATGTTTATAGTAAGTAATTCAAGGAAATGCTTTGTTGTAATGATCACTCCCTTATAAAAAGTATTAACGACGAAGTCATTTTTAAAGGAATAAACGCTCTAAACCCCGTCTCTTAACTGATACGGCTTTATATTAATACCTGTAACATAAAATGGTCTATAATTTAGGTGTAGTATTTAAAATAATTAGGTTGTATATGCGCTTTTTACTATTACTGATGCTATTTAGTTCGTTTGGTTATGCATACGATTATAAATTAGGTTCAGGCGACAAAATTCAAATTGCTGTTTATGGTGAAGATGATTTAACCGCTCACTTAAAAATTGATAAGTCGGGCTATATATCATTTCCATTTTTAGATGATATCCAAGTGATAAACTTATCTGTTAAAGAGCTAGAAAAAGTTATACACGATGGCTTATTTGGTGACTATTTAATTTCGCCTCAAGTCTCGGTGTCTATTACCCAATATCGTCCTTTTTTTATTCATGGTCAGGTTAATAGACCTGGAGGCTATCCATATCAAGATGATCTTACTTTTGATAAAGCTATCGCTATTGCTGGCGGCTTATCTACACGGGCCTCTAAAAGTGGTTGGATTATTACCAGAAAAATAGAGGGCAAAAACACTGAAATAGAGGCGAATGTTGCAACACAAATATTCCCTGATGATATTATAAAAATAGAGCAGAGTTTCTTTTGAGTGATCTAAGTAATATTAATAACAAACAAGATAATCTTCGTGCCCCCGAAGAAAATATAGCTTTGGGCGAAATACTTAAACCATTATGGGTTAGGCGTTGGAAACTGGTGTTTTTTACTTTATTAGTAACCTTGTTGGTTGCTTTTTATGTTTCGTTGTTAAAGCAAAGTTATGTTGCTACAGCTATTTTACAAATAGGCAATAACAAACCCAGCAATACCCTTTCAATTAATAATGCTTTTAATGAAACTAACGCCAGCAAAGAACAAGTCAAAACTCAATTTGAATTACTTAGATCTCGTCAGTTCGCTGAAAGAGTTATTTTAAAACTTAATTTGACCCAACATGAAGAATTCAACAGTAATAAATATAATAACAAGCTACCGTTTTTAGCTAAGTCGAGTCAAAATGGTTGGACACCTTCATTAAACGCTGTAGTGGGAGCATTTAGTCATCGTTTAACTATTACACCTATAAACAGTACAGAGCTTGTCAAAATTTCATTTCGTTCCTACTCACCAGAATTATCTCAGCAGGTTGCAAATCAAGTAGGTAAAACTTATTTACTTTATCAAGATGAAATTCATAGTGCTTCGAAAGAATCTACTTCGCAATGGTTAGTTGATCAGTTAGAAGAGTTGGGTGAAAAATTAGAAATATCTGAACTATCTTTACAAGATTACCGCGAATCTGAAGGCATAGTTGATATTCAAGGCATAGTAGGACTAGTTGCCTCTGAATTAACCCAGCTCACATCATCAGCTTTAAAGTCAGCAAAATATAGAGATGATCTTAAGATTACTTATGAATATATTCAAAATAACAAACAAGATATAAATGAATTAATAGAGTTAAACGAAGTTAGCAGCCATTCAACTTATATACAATTAAGACGCTCCCATGAAATGGTAGAAAGAAAAGTATTCGAATTAGCAAAAAGGTACGGACCTAAACACCCAAAAAGAATTGCTATAGAGGCCGAATTAGAATCAATTGAAGCACGCATCAGCAAACAAATAAATGAAATTATTACCGCAATCGAAAAGCAATATTTATCAGCTATTCAAAAAGCCGAGGCAAATAAGAAAAGGTTAGCGATTGCAAAAAAAGATTTTTTAAGATTAAGCCGCCTACAAAATAAATTTTCTCAATTACAACGTGAAGTTGATACCAATAAAGAATTGTACGGGAATTATCTAGTGCGCTTAAAAGAAGCGGATGCCATGGGAAATTATAAAACTAATTTTTATGTGCGCTTTATTGATAAAGCCATTCTTCCTAAAGCACCCGTGGCGCCTAATAAAAAAGTGTACATTGTCGTTAGCTTTATTTTAGCGTTTTTGGGTATTTCAATTGTGGTTATAATGCGTGAACTACTGCTTGATACGTTAAATTCAAGACGTAAATTAGATAACTTTCAAGAAGCGCCAATTCTTGCAGTATTACCTAAATTTAAACTTGCTACTAACTTAAACTCTCATTTTGAATTAGAAGATAACCATTTTACCGAAGCTATAAGAACGTTAAGAACTGCGTTGCTATTTAATGGTGAGAAGAAGCCACCCAAAGTTATTGCTATTACCTCATCGGTGCCTAGTGAGGGTAAATCAACTGTTGCTTTACATTTAGCGCGATCTTTTAGTGAAATGGAAAAGGTGTTATTAATTGAGGCCGATTTGCGTCAACCTACCGTCGCTAAAAATCTAAAATTAGATATTCACCGTCCTGGTCTTTCGAATTTACTGGCTAAAACTCATCAAATTAATGAATGTATCGTCAGGGATAAAAATGCAAAGTTAGATATTCTTACTTCGGGTATTTCTCCAGCGAACCCCTTAGCATTTTTATCGATGAAGCGTTTTAGTATGTTAATTAAAGTTTTTGGTAATTTTTACGATAGAATTATTATTGAAACTCCACCTGTCAATGCAGTAAGTGATGCGGTAATTATCTCTAAAAATGTAGATAGTGTTATTTATGTTGTGCATAGCTCTAAAACAAAACGAGACCAAATTACTCAAGGCATTCGAATGTTAAAACAAGTTAATGCTCCTATCGAAGGATTAGTTATTAACCAAAGTCAAAATATTGATACGGATAAATACCAAAATAAATACTATAACGACATGGCTAATATTATAAAATTACCTATTCGTAAGCAGGTTTAAAGTAGAGAAAAATTTTTACTAATTAACACTGATAAATTTTAGCGTTATGGGTAAAATGCTCACATGAAAACACTCAATCACTTTTCCGTAAAACATACCAACAGCTTTGGGGTGCAATCTATAGCCGCCAAAGCTTACTTTCCAAGCTGTATTGACGATCTTATTTTATTATCAACTTTGTTATCTTCCCGAACATTATCTAATTTTTATATTTTAGGTGAAGGTTACAATACCTTATTTGTAAACGATGTTTCGCCAACCATTATAAAACCAGAATTTTTAGGTATTGAGATTGAATACCATGAAACTTTTACTATTGTAAATGCAGCGGCAAGTGAAAATTGGCATAGTTTGGTTAAATTATGTATAAAAAAAGGCATTAATGGTTTAGAAAACCTCGCGCTTATTCCTGGTAGTGTTGGCGCTGCACCAGTACAAAATATTGGAGCCTATGGGGTAGAATTGGCACAATATTGCCAAGAAGTGTTATGGTTTGATTTTGAAAAAAAACAACTCATAAATTACCAACATGAAGATTGCCAATTTGCTTATCGAGAAAGTATTTTTAAAAATAAATTAAAAAACAAAGGCATCATTATTAATGTCAGGTTTTGTTTCCCAAAAAATTGGCAACCCTCACTTTCTTATAGCGGTTTAGATCATCTTCCTGCCAATGTTTCTGCTCAAAAAATTATGAATGAAGTGATAAAAATACGCCAAGCAAAGTTACCCGATCCTTTACAATTACCTAATGCAGGAAGTTTTTTTAAAAACCCTGTTATCGAACACACACAATGGCATAAATTAATTCAAAAATATCCTGAAATGCCTAGTTATCCGCAACCTAGCGGTAGTGTTAAAGTTGCTGCAGGTTGGTTAATCGAACAAGCTGGTTTGAAAGGTTACCAAGCTAACGGAGTAGGTGTACACAACAAGCAGGCGTTAGTCTTAGTTAATCATAATGCCAAGCAAGGCACACATATAGTTAATTTGGCGAGATTAATTATTAATAAAATCGAGTCAAAATTTGGTATTAGTTTAGAGCCTGAAGTTAGATCTGTTTTTGCGCAAGGTGAGCTAAGTTTAGTAAATAATTTAGTAGAGAATAAGCATGGCTAAAGCAATTAAAGAGCTACTGGTGAAGAAATTAGCCGCCGGTGAATTTGTATCAGGACAAACCTTAGGCGCTGAACTAGGCGTTAGTCGAACCGCTATTTCAAAACAAATTAATAGTCTTTCAGAAATGGGCTTGGATATTTTTAGGGTAAGCGGAAAAGGTTATAAGCTAAGTAAACCTATTGAGTTACTAAATAAAGTAGATATAACAAAGCAACTAGCTTTACAAAATATGCAACCGTTAATAGAAATTCATAATATTATAGACTCAACAAATAGCTATTTAATGCGCCGAATTCCTAATCATGTACAAAAAGGTCAAGTGTGTATTGCGGAGTATCAAAGTTCGGGAAGGGGGAGAAGAGGCCGACAATGGATATCTCCTTTTGGTTCTCATATTTATATGTCGATGTATTGGTTGTTACCTCAGGGGATAACGGCTGCTATGGGCTTAAATACACTTATTGCTTTAGCAATAAGTGACGCTATTTACGCTTTATATCAGATAAAAGTGCAATTAAAATGGCCAAACGATATTTATCTCAATGGATTAAAAGTCGCTGGCATATTAATTGACTTAGAAGGTACTCCTAACGAGCCCTGTCATGCCGTTATTGGTATTGGTTTAAATCTAAATATGCCAGATAAGAGCGGCGCACAAGTTGACCAACCTTGGACGGATTTACAAAAGCATACCAGTAAATCGATAAACCGCAACAAGTTAGTTGCCAGTATAATCACCTGTTTAACAAAACGTTTAAAACAACATGAAGCTTCTAGTTTAGGCTCAAATTCTGAATCAGCCGCAGACAATATGATTGAAGAGTGGAATCAGTCTGATTTTTTTTATAATAAACCAATAAAACTAATTACTGGTACTCAGCAAATTCACGGTATATGTAAAGGGATTAACGAGCAAGGTGCTTTGTTACTACAAGTTGACGATAAAATTACTGTTATTTATGGTGGTGAAGTGAGTTTGCGAGGCGATAAATGATAATTTTAGTTGATGTAGGTAATACGAGAACTAAATATGTTATTGGCGAGTTAACAGTTAATAACCCTCCCCGTATTATTGAAAATAAAAAAATAACCCTAAAATGGTTAACACAAGCCTGGGGAGGCGCTAATATCATTATCATTGCTAATGTGGTGTTGCATGGTGTAAACGATTTAATTTCTGACTGGGCACGCCATCACCATAAAAAACTAACCTTCGTAGATAGTGAAGCCGAACGTTTTGGTATTACTAATAGTTATGAACAACCTGAAACATTAGGTGTTGACCGCTGGTTAACATTAATTGGAGCTGCAGAGTTTTATCCAAAATCCAGTGTTGTAATTATTGATGCAGGTACTGCAACCACTGTAGACGTTTTAGATGGCAATGGCATTCATCAAGGAGGGTGGATATTAGCAGGAGTTGATTTATTATTATCACCACTGCGAAGCAACACTTCAAAAGTAAAATTTGAACTTAGTAATAAAATAACACCTAATTTTGGTAAGAGCACTTCAGCATGTGTTAATAATGCAGCGTGGGCAGCCACCATAAGTTTAATAAATACAGGAATAAAAAAAGCCAAAAATGAATTTAATATTCAATATTGTTTGTTACTGGGCGGTAATGCCGAGTGTCTTTTGCCTTATATTGAGTTTTCTAAAGTAGAAATTAACAATGATCTTATTTTTCATGGTTTAAAGCGCTACAGCACGATTAAGTAAGATAATTTTGATTATTTTTATACATAAGCGCATAAAAAAACATCAAACCCGAGTTAAACTCTAAACAAACATAAAAAAACATCAAACTTTTTGTTTTTTGCTATTGCAAGGTGGAAAACATTGCTCTAGAATTCGCTCCACTTAATGTAGTGCCGACTTAGCTCAGTTGGTAGAGCAACTGACTTGTAATCAGTAGGTCGCCAGTTCGACTCCGGCAGTCGGCACCATTAATACTTTATGATTTTATACGGATCATAAGTAAATAAGAATTTGGAGGGGTTCCCGAGTGGCCAAAGGGATCAGACTGTAAATCTGACGGCTCAGCCTTCGGTGGTTCGAATCCACCTCCCTCCACCATTTTTAACAGGATAAAAAGCTAGAATTTAGCGGGTGTCGTATACTGGCTATTACCTCAGCCTTCCAAGCTGATGAAGCGGGTTCGATTCCCGCCACCCGCTCCAATCTTTAAAACGAATGCTGATATGGCTCAGTTGGTAGAGCGCACCCTTGGTAAGGGTGAGGTCGGCAGTTCGAATCTGCCTATCAGCACCATTCAAAGATTATCTCTAACTATTTATCTTAAACCATTAAACTTTTGTTAATCTACCCAAGGTATTTTAAAATGGCTAAAGCAAAATTTGAACGTAATAAACCACACGTAAACGTAGGTACAATCGGACACGTAGATCACGGTAAAACCACGTTAACAGCTGCAATCTCTGCGGTATTAACGAAAGTACA